>Ga0209089_10002464_pt1 | contig 16375 bp, 17 predicted proteins | sample ArcticOcean_MG_C_FD_187431 | JGI IMG/M metagenome (GOLD analysis project Ga0209089, IMG submission 187431) | Marine microbial communities from western Arctic Ocean - ArcticOcean_MG_CB2_150 (SPAdes) (version 2) | ecosystem: Environmental > Aquatic > Marine > Oceanic | place: Arctic Ocean: Canada... | reverse complement strand
CCAGGCGCGTTGCCTGGTTGGACCTGGGGCTCCGGCTGGGGGCCAGGGGGGTGGGCCGCCGTCGCCGGCTGCCCTGCAGGCGCGGCCGCCGGGCTGTCGGTTTCCAGCTCTGGCTTTGAGTTCATTAATCTGGGCCCAGGGACTTGGGCATGGGATTCAGGCTGGGATGCTATTTCACCGCTATTTGCCGTTGCCGGTCCTTTCAGCGGTTGCCTCGCGGGGGGCATTACTTCATCTGATTGTTCTACATCGGGCATGGCGGCTAATTTTTGGGCCGCTTGTTGTCCGTGACCTTCCTTGGTTAGATCGATGGGCAACACCAGTTCCATCGTCCCGGCCGTTATAACGGGCGGCTCATAACGATGGTTCAGCCACGCCGCCAAACCGGCCGTACTGGCCAGCAAAAGGAACACCACCACCGCCAGCGCGCTGGGCGCTGGGCGTCGGAATTTGACTGCTCGTGCGCTTGCCTGCTTATCGTCTCGTGGTGTCTTGGCCACGCTACCTCAATCCCGGATCGGGCATCTGCTCAGATCTCTTAGAAACGAGCAAATTTTCCATACCCTTTGAATCAACAATCGGTTCTTATTGACCCGGAATTGCTCTCGTATCATTCGCTGTTTCGGTATTGCAACAATGCCATGCCGCGCAACAGATCTAGCGCATAGCTCAACTGATAATCGCGCGGCTTTTCGGCCTTTTTGTCGATGCCAGCGTCTTCAGCCGGCTTTGCCGCGGCTTTCTGGTCTTCCGCCTCTAGATGCTTTGGCAAATCCGCTTCGCTGCGGCGGCGGACATTTTTTGGCGCCTCTACCCGCACTTGTTCTACCAGGACGTCCGGCGCGATACCCTTGGCCTGGATGGAGGTGCCGGAAGGAGTGTAATAGCGCGCCGTGGTCAACCGGATGGCGCCATGGCCCTGCAGCGGGATGATGCTCTGCACCGAACCTTTGCCGAATGACTTGGTGCCAATTATTAGGGCGCGTTGATGATCCTGCAGCGCGCCGGCAACAATTTCTGAGGCGGACGCGGAGCCGCCGTTAATCAGAATTGCCACCGGCAGGCCTTCAGCCAAGTCGCCCTTTTTGGCGTTATAGCGGTGGGTTTCTTCCGGTCGACGGCCTCTGGTGGAAACAATCTCGCCTTGGTTCAAAAAGCCATCGGAAACAGCAATAGCCTGATCCAGGGCGCCACCCGGATTGTTGCGTAAATCCAGTACCACGCCTTTGAAGCGGCTGCCTAATTCTGCCTTTTGCTTGGCCATGGCAGCTTCCAGCCCGCCGTTGGTCTGTTCCGTGAACGATGTGATGCGGACATAGATCATATCACCCTCGAGACGGGAGCGGACCGATTGTACCCGAATAACGTCGCGTACCACTTTCACATCGAACGGCTTTTCTTGCCCAGGCCGAGCCACGGTCAGCCGAATTTCCGAATTCACGGGGCCACGCATTTTCTTCACCGCATCGGTTAGGGACATGCCCATCACCGGCGTATAGTCAAAATGGGTGATATAGTCGCCGGCCTGCAATCCGGCCCGCGCCGCGGGCGTATCGTCGATGGGTGAGACGACTTTTACCACCCCGTTTTCCATGGTCACTTCAATACCAAGGCCGCCAAACTCGCCTTTGATCTGTTCCCGCATTTCGTTGTACGCCTTGGGCGGCATATAGGAGGAATGCGGATCCAGAGACCGCAGCATGCCGGTGATGGCGGCTTGTATCAATTCAGGATCATTTACTTCCTCGACGTAGCCGGCGCGGATCTGCTCCAACACGTCGCCGAACAGGTTTAATTGCCGATAAATACCGTCATCCGCCGCCCGTGCTACTACGGGCAGCGCCAATAGTGCGCCAGCGGTCAACAGCACCCCTGTCCTTACCCCGGCCCATCGCTTCATCATCCACTTGCCCTTTTGCGTCCACTCGACCACCAGGGGCTCGGGTTGATCGCAACCCCTTGGTGCCGTATTTCGATATACAAAGACCGTTTGTCGTCTCCGCCCATGCGTCCGATCGGTTCACCAGTCAATAACGATTGACCAACAACCGCCTGCAGCACCGCAAGGCCAGCCAGCAAAGTATGGTATCCCTCGCCATAGGAAATGATCAACATCAGGCCATAATCCCGAAATGGTCCAGCGAAAACTACCTGCCCATTATAGGGTACCACGACCTGAGCCTCTTGCCGAGTTCGCAGGGTGATCCCTTGCGCCCGCGGGCCAAATCGAGAACTTTTGCCAAACTGTCCGATCCGCTTGCCTTTGGCGGGCAGACGCAGACGGCCGCGGATTTTGGAAAACGGCACCTGCCTCGGCGCTATTGCCAGGCGTTGACGCTTCGCCTGCGTGTCTTGCCTGTTTTTGCCGCCCCCTTTATTTGCTTTTGGGGCGGACAGGGCGCGGGCCATGTCAGCGGCGAATTTGTGCCGCCGTTCCTCGGTCTGCTCCGCGGCTTTTCGGATGGTCTCCTGGTCAGCGGCCTGGACTGCAATCGGCTCTTCCTGATCGCGGCGCCGTTGTTCATCCAGTCTCAGGCGTTGCATCAAGGCGCGAAGATTGCCTGCCTTGGCAGCCAGTGTCGCCAACCGTTTGCCCTCGGTCGCGCCGGCCTGCCGCAGCTGTTGTTCGGACCTGGCCTGTTCCTGTAGCAAAGCCTGTAATTCCTGGCGCCGCCCGGTTAATGCCGCCACTGCCTCCAAATGATGCTGTTGCTCGCCGCTCAATTCACCCCGAACCTTGCCGGCCGCCGCCAACAGTTCGCTAACTTCCTCCGCGTTTGCGCGTAAGAGCGGCAGGGTAGCGCCCAGCAAGCGGCCGCCACGGGCGGTATCCAGTATCGTCCCCGGCGCCGCCAGAAAAGCGGCGGCGGGTTGACGCTCCATGCGGATCAGTGCGGTGATCGAACGCGCCATGCCTTCCCGTATCCGGCCAAGACGGTGACGATAATCCTTATCCTGACGCAGCAGCACCGCCAGACGCTCTTCGGTCGCGCTCAGCGCCGCTTCTTCCTGTTGTGCCCCGTGCGCGGCAATGGCGGCGCGAATACGCAACCCATCTACCCGGTCGCGGGCCGTTCGGGCTTGACTGGAAAGCACGCGTTGCTGCGCCTGGCCTGCTGCGATCGATTTTTCGGTTTCTTCTATTTTTCGCTGCACATCCTGACGGTCGTCTGCCAAGGCCGGTAAGGCGCCACAGAGCAGTGACGCGGTAATCATCAAAAATAATGTCGCTGATTTAGCCATTTTATCTCGCCGGGCCGGTCCGAGTTGAGGCCGTTTGCGATGGCTGGTCCGACGGCGCCAGCAAGTTTTGGCCGGTCATCTCGGCTGGCTGCGGCAATCCCATCAAGGCCAAAACCGTCGGCGCCAAATCAGCCAGAGAGCCATCCCGCATATGCTTCTGGCCGACCGGGCCATTCACCAGTATCGCTGGCACCGGGCCCGTCGTGTGCGCCGTATGCTCACCATTATTCTCTGGATTGCGCATCAGTTCGATATTGCCGTGGTCGGCGGTGATCAGCATGCAACCGTTCACGCCACGCAGGGTTTCGCCCAGACGGCCCAGGCAACGGTCGATCATCTCCACGGCCTGGCGCGCCGCAGCCAGCTTGCCCGTATGGCCAACCATATCGGGATTGGCATAGTTCACAACGATCAGGTCATATTCACCTCCATTGATGGCGCCGACCAGCTTTTCGGTCACTTCGCCGGCGGACATTTCGGGCGCCAGGTCGTAGGTCGCGACCTTTAGCGACGGCACCATGATCCGGTCCTCACCCGCGAAGACCGCCTCTTCGCCGCCGTTCAGGAAAAACGTCACGTGAGCGTATTTCTCGGTCTCGGCTATACGCAGCTGCCGCAAACCCGCCTCCGCCACGACTTCGCCCAAGGTTTGGCGTACCGGCACGGGTGGAAACAGAAATCCAATTCTGGCGTCCAGGGAGGTGGAGTAGCTGATCATGCCAAGCTGGTCGGCGAAATGGGCCACGCGGCCGCGGGCAAAGCCAGAAAATGCCGGATCGACCAGGGCGGTGAGGATTTCCCGGGCCCGGTCAGCGCGGAAATTGGCCATTAGCAGGCCGTCGCCGTCCGCCATCCCCGCATAACCATCGATGCTGGCAGGCAAAACGAATTCGTCATGTATACCTTGCGCGTAGGATGCCTGGATCGCATCCCCGGCGTCAGCCACGGTCAAGCTCCCCGCCGCGCGCGCTGCTACGCCTTGGCCCTCGACCAGGGTATCATAGGCTTGACTTACGCGCTCCCATCGCTGATCCCGGTCCATGGCGTAATAACGGCCGCAAACGGTAGCGATGCGAATATTGTCGCGCTCGGCAATGGCGGCGAGGACTTCGCCCAGGTATCCCGCACCGCTGCGCGGCGGCGTGTCCCGGCCATCCATGAAACAATGCAGCCAGACGGGCACGCCAGCGGCCGCTATCAATTCGGCCAGCGCGATTATATGCGCCTGATGCGAATGGACCCCGCCCGGGGATAACAGGCCCATGAGATGACAAACACCACCGCTGGCCCGCAATCTTGTGATGAATTCCGCCAGACGCGGGTTTTCCGCCAAGCTGCCGTCCGCCACCGCTGCTTCAATGCGGGGCAGGTCTTGCAGCACCACGCGCCCGGCACCTATATTCTGGTGGCCGACCTCGGAATTTCCCATTTGCCCAGGGGGTAAACCAACCGCGACGCCGGACGTTTGCAACAGGGCGTGCGGCTCGTCCGCTAAAAATTGATCATAGACCGGGGTCGCGGCCAGGGCAATGCCATTGTCCGCCGTGGCCTCCCGATAACCCCAGCCATCCAGGATACAAAGTACGACAGGGCGCTGCTGGTTCTTCACGCCAAACCTCAAAATCTAGTCGTTAAACGTTGATTCGGACCCAATATGGCGCAGCTTGCGCTGAATGCAACTGCTATCGTCAGGCCCTGTGATAGGGATGCCCGGTCAGTATGGTATGGGCCCGGTACAATTGCTCCGCCAACATCGCGCGAGCCAGCAAATGGGGCCAGGTCATGGCGCTCAGGGACAAAGTTAGTTCCGCCGCGCGGGACAAATCAGGGTGTAGTCCGTTGGCGCCGCCGATGGCAAAGATCACGTCAGCGATGCCGCCATCCTGCCAGCCGGCCAAATACATGGCGAAAGCCTCGCTGGAGAGCGCCGTGCCCTTGCCGTCCAGGGCGATGAGGGTGCCACGGGCCGGCATAACCGCCCGCAACGATTCGGCTTCCGCCAACGTCAGTTTTTCACCGGTCAGGTTCTTGCGTACCTCAACCTCTCGGATATCCACCGTCCAGGGCAGCCGTTGCAAATAGGTTTGGCAAATTTCAAATGTTGGACTGTTTCGGGCGCGTCCCACGGCGCAGATGGTGATGCGCAAGGCCCGGGACCGCCCTAAATAGCCGCGCGTTCTGGCTCCACCATTTCAATCGACCACATTTTTTCCAGATTATAGAATTCCCGGACTTCCGGGCGAAACAGATGCACGATGATGTCGCCCAGGTCGATCAGCACCCAGTCGCGCTTGGCCAGGCCTTCGGCCCGGCACCGGACCATCGCCTTGGCCCGGCGCATCAAATGATCCGCCATGGCCCCCACGTGACGGTCCGAGCGGCCGTTGGCGATCACCATGTAGTCGGCAATGGAGGATTTACCGTCCAGGTTAATGACGACCAGATCTTCCGCCTGATCCTCATCGAGAGAACTATTCACGAGTGCCAGCAATTCTTGGCTGTAGGCTGGCTTTTGTTTTGTTTTTGCTGCGCTTGCTATGGTGAATAGCTCCTATTTTTTCCCAGGTTCATTATCAATATTCGATTATGGCAACATTTCGCCAAAATGTCATGCTTCTTTGCTGGTTTCATTCCAGTGGGTCTCGACCGTCGTGTTGGCCCGGATCGTGGTGCTTGATGCCGGATGCAACGGAGTGAACAGGAAGCACCAGGCGGGCGCCGCGGAATCCGCCAATTTGCGCGGGTTGCGCACACGCGAGCGGGCAAATCGCGCGGCGGCGGCACCCGCCAGGGCGCGGTGCCCCTGTCCAGGGCGGTTAAATATCGCCATGGGCACCATTTCGACGATTTCGCGCCAGCGATGCCAGCGCGGCAATTGCACCAGATTATCCGCCCCCATCAGCCATACGAAGGCAGACCTGGGCCAACGCCGCTGCAAGGCGCTCAGAGTATCTACCGTATAACGGGTGCCCAGTCGGCTTTCCAGGTCGCTGGCCCGAATGCGCGGATGCATGGCCATGGTCCTAGTCCCGGCCAGGCGTTGGGCCAGAGGCGCCATGCCGGTGGCGGCCTTGAGTGGATTTTGAGGCGATACCAGCCACCAGACCTGATCCAGTTGTAACTGTTTCAGGGCCAACAGAGAGATGTGGCGATGACCCTCATGGGCCGGATTAAATGATCCGCCCAGCAATCCGATTTTCAATCGTGCCATGCTGCAAACTCTGCGCGATTGGCCTAGGGCCGGACCTGACCCTGGCCGTGCACGACATATTTGTAGGAGGTCAACTGTTCGACGCCAACCGGGCCCCGGGCGTGCAATCGGTTGGTTGAAATGCCTATTTCCGCTCCCATGCCGAATTCACTGCCATCGGCGAACTGGGTCGAGGCGTTGTGCAGCACGATGGCGCTATCAACCTCGGCCAAAAAGCGCTCCGCCGTCTGCATGTCGTCCGCGATGATACATTCGGTATGATGAGAGCCATAATTTTCGATATGCGCGATCGCTGCGTCCAGGCCATCCACGACCTTCACGGCGATGATGCTATCGAGAAATTCCGTGCCCCAATCGGCCTCAGTGGCCGGCACCACCCGTTGATCCGCCCCTTGGGTATCTTCATCGCCGCGCACTTCACAACCCGCGTCCAGCAGATCCTTGACCAAAGGTGCTAAATGCGAGGCCGCACACTGGCGGTCCACCAGCAGCGTTTCCGAGGCGCCACAGATGCCGGTACGGCGCAATTTGGCGTTCAAGGAGATTTGCCGGGCCATTTCTAGATCCGCCGATCCGTCAACATAGACATGGCAATTGCCGTCCAGATGGGCAATCACCGGTATCCGGCTTTCAGTCTGCACCCGCTCAATCAGGCCGCGGCCGCCCCGGGGCACGATAATGTCGATATGCTGCGGCATGGTCAGCATCATGCCGACCGCCGCCCGGTCCCGCGTCGGTACTAACTGGATCGCTCCCTCGGGCAGGCCCGCCGCCTGCAGACCCGCCAGCAGGCAGTCATGAATGGCGCGGGCGGAATGAAAACTTTCTGAGCCGCCGCGCAGGATCGCCGCGTTACCCGATTTCAGGCACAGGGTGCCCGCATCCGCCGTCACGTTGGGCCGGGATTCATAGATGATGCCGATGACGCCCAGGGGTACGCGGACCCGGGCAATACGCAGACCGTTGGGGCGCTGCCATTCGGCTATAGTGTCGCCGACCGGATCGGCCAGTTCGGCAACCGCTTCCAGACCCTTGGCCATGGCTTCGATACGTTCGGGCGTCAATAAAAGTCGATCCAGCAGGGCCGGGGTCAGGTTGCGCTGTTCGGCCGCCGCCATGTCGGTGGCGTTAGCCGCCAGAATAGCCGCCCCGCCGTCGCGCAGGGCCGCCGCCGCCGCGCGCAGGGCCAGGTTCTTTGCCTCGACCGGGGTCTGGGCCAGGACAGTCGCCGCCGCCCGCGCCGCCGCGCCCAGTTCCAGCATCTGCCGTTGCAGGTCTTCCGCCGTGTTTTCCGCTGTACTCATGGTTCCTATCCTAACACCAGATCATCCCGGTGGATCATTTCTTCTCGCCCGAGAAAGCCTAGAATAGCCTGAATTTCGTCGCTGCGGTGCCCCAAAATGAGCCGCGCGTCCGCCGTGGAATAGGCGGTCAGACCGCGCCCCAGGGCCTCGCCATCAGGCCCCCGCACGGTCACCGCGTCGCCGCGTTCAAAATCACCCTCAACCGCCGTCACGCCCGCCGGCAGCAGGCTTTTGCCCCGCGTAAGCGCCCGCGCCGCGCCGGCATCGATGGCAATCGAGCCCTTGGCGTGCAGGCTGCCCGCAATCCAGCGCTTGCGGGCGCTGGCCGGCGTGGCCGCGGTGGTGAACCAGGTACCCCGGCCGCCATTTTCCAGCCGGGCAATGGGATGCGCCGCGCCGCCATCGGCAATAACCATGCTGCATCCGGCCTGGCCCGCCAGGCGGGCCGCCTGCAACTTCGTCACCATGCCGCCGCTGCCGTCGCGGCTGCCCGTGCCTGTGGCCATGGCCTCAATTTCCGGGGAGATCCGGTCCACCTCGGCGATGAACACCGCCGTGCTATCCTGGCGCGGGTCCGCGCTGTACAGGCCGTCGATATCGGACAGCAGGACCAGGCAATCGGCCCCGATCATGGCCGCGACCCGTGCCGCCAGACGGTCATTGTCGCCAAACCGGATTTCTTCCGTCGCCACCGTGTCGTTTTCGTTGACCACGGGAACCGAGCCATGGGCCAACAGGGCGATCAGGGTATTGCGCGCGTTCAAATAGCGCCGCCGCCGCTCGGTATCGTCGCTGGTCAGCAGGATCTGCGCCACCGGCACCACGTGACGGGCCAGGCTTTCCTGATAGGCATGGGCCAGGCGGATTTGTCCCGCTGCCGCCGCCGCCTGGCTGTCTTCCAGGCGCAGGGATTTCGCGCCTAGGCCCAGGCTCCGCCGCCCCAGGGCAATGGCGCCGGAGGATACCAGCAGGACATCTTGGCCCCGGGCCCGGCAGGCCGCGACATCGTCGGCCAGGGCGTCCAGCCAATCACGGCGCAGCGCGCCCGTCTCCTGATCCACCAGCAGCGTGGAGCCGATCTTGATCACCAGGCGCTTGGCGTTGCGCAGCCTGTCGCTCATGGCCGCCAGCCCGCCGCCTCTGCCTCGACCCCAGGCGCTGTCTCCAGAGCCGTTTCCTGGGCGGTTTCGGGCGTTACGGGCCCCGCGGCAGCGCCCGCTTCCATGGTCTGGACCAATTCGCGCAAGAGTTCCGGCAAACCCTTGCCCGCAATGCCGGATATGACATGCACCGGGCCCTGGGCGGCGGCGCTCAATTCAGCTCGGCGGGCGGTGATCAATTCATCGCTTAAAGCGTCGCATTTATTGAGGCAGACCAGTTCCAGCTTTTTCGGCAACCCGGCGTCATAGGCCTCCAGCTCGCCGCGCACGGTGCGGTAATCCGCGGCCACGTCCTCGGCCGTGCCATCGACTAGATGGATCAAGGCGCAGCAGCGTTCCACGTGGCCCAAAAAACGGTCACCCAGGCCAGCTCCTTCGTGGGCGCCTTCGATTAGGCCGGGAATATCGGCCAGCACCATTTCCCTTTCGCCGACCTGGGCGACGCCCAGGTTGGGATACAGGGTGGTAAAGGGATAACCGCCGATTTTCGGGCGGGCCCGGCTGACAGCGGTCAGCAATGTCGACTTGCCGGCATTGGGCAGTCCTATCAGGCCGGCATCCGCGATAAGTTTCAGACGCAGCCACAAAATCATTTCCTCGGCCTCGCCGCCCGGGTCGAACTGGCGCGGGGACCGATTGGTGGATGATTTGAAAGATTCATTGCCGCGTCCCCCGGCCCCTCCCCTGGCCACAACCACGCGCTCCCCCGCAGTGGTCAAATCGGCCAGAACATGCTCACGGTCTTCATCTAAAACTTGGGTACCCACGGGCACCCTGACTAGCGCGTCATCGCCACTGGCGCCAGTGCGGGAGGTGCCCATGCCGGGGCGGCCATTCTTGGCCCTGATATGCTGTTGAAAGCGGTAGTCGATCAAGGTGTTCAGATTGTCCACCGCCTCAACCACCACATTGCCGCCACGGCCGCCGTTGCCGCCGTTGGGGCCGCCATATTCGATAAATTTCTCGCGCCGAAAGCTGACACAGCCGTGCCCGCCCTTGCCGCTACGAATATAGATCTTGGCTTGATCGAGGAATTTCATGACCTAGTTGCCAGTTCAAAATTGGCGTTGCTGTGTCCCGTAAAACAAAAAGCGGGGGATGGCCAGCCATCCCCCGCTTGAAACTGCGCTTGCGGGCGCGCCTACTCCGATGGCTGCACCGAAACGTAAGTTCGGCCGCCGGCCCTGGTACGAAAGCTCACCTGACCCTCGATCAAGGCAAAAATAGTATGGTCCCGGCCCAGGCCCACGTTGTCGCCCGGCTTCCACTTGGTGCCACGCTGGCGCACGATGATATTGCCGGGAATAACCCGTTCGCCGCCAAATTTCTTGATGCCTAAGCGGCGGCCGGCTGTATCCCGGCCGTTGCGTGAACTACCACCTGCTTTTTTATGCGCCATATCTGCCGCTCCCTAGCTTTCGCCACTATCGGCAGCGTCGTCTTTCGTCTTAGCCTTTTTTGCCGCCGGTTTTTTTGTTGCCGGTTTGGCTCTTGTCTTGGCCGCCGTCTTAGTCGTTTCCGCCTTGTCGGCCGTTTTCTCGGAAGCCTTATCCGCGACTTTAGCGGCCGTTTTAGCCGCCGTTTTCACTGCTGTTTTGGTCTCTGTCTCGGCGGCGCGGGTTGCCTTGGCCTTTGCTGGCGTCTTTTTGGCGGCCGTTTCGGCCGCTGGCTTCTTGGCGCCCAGGGCGGTGATGTCGGTAATCCGCACGATGCTTAGTTCCTGGCGGTGGCCATTGCGCCGGCGATAGTTTTTCCGCCGCTTTTTCTTGAAAACAATGATTTTCTTGTCGCGGGCCTGTTCCACCAGCGTGCCGACCACTTTGGCACCGACCACCAGGGGAGCGCCAACGGTCGTATTACCTTCCGCGCTCAGCATCAGAACGCTGTCGAATGCCACTTCATCCCCGGCCGCGCCGGCAATGCGTTCGATCCGGATCACGTCGTCCGGCTTTACGCGGTATTGTTTTCCGCCCGTCTTGATTACAGCGAACATCAATCAGCCCATTTTTCGGTCCTGCGCGCCCCCGTTTCTGGGCCTCCATAATGCGAAGGAGGAACGCGGCGCGCGCGCAATAATTGGGGCACCGCAACCGCTGCCCAGGTCGGCGCGGATATACGCCCCGCGGGAGCCTTTGTCAACGCTTCGGCGGGCGGTGCGGCACGTGGTCTGAAGGGCGGCCTGGAGGGCGGCCCCGAGGCACGACGCCGGCGCGCCGGCGTCGTGCGACCCAATGGAAACTACGCCCGCCAGGAGCGAGATAATTGCTTGCACACTGGCCCAGCCCCTCCTTATGACCGGCGGCGCCCATCACTGCGTCATAAATTGTGGTAAATTCAACCAAACCAAGGCCACGAATTTGGGAGCGATTGACGACAAATACTAGAATTTTCCCCAAGTTTCTGCGTGGGTTGTGTTTCGAAGCTTGTACACCTTAGACCGTTTTGATGCACCACAGAGATCTCCCAACCGTCGGTGCGGCTTTGATCCCCCACTATTTGGCCAAAACTCAGTCCAAGCCCCAATCTCGGCAACCGCCCCCGCACAATTGAAAGGGCTGGGTCTGCCGTAGACCTAATTCAACCGTTGAAACAGGTGCCCGGGCCTCTGGCCGTTGTGCAGGATCCGTGTTTAGCTATCCTAGGCATCATACGTGCAAAACCCAGCCCTACGCCCACTTTTACTGACCACCGGGGCAATCTAGGATTGTCCTAAACCTCACTGCATTGGGCCTAATCTGGGTTCCACCAAAAGGGACCAGACCTGGAAGCCTAACCCAGAAAAATATGGACAGGGTCTCATTAGCCTGTCATGAAAAATGTTGAGCCCCCCAGTGGCACAGATTTGGGGAGAACAGCACTAGCGTAACTGATGAAGGATGAGCAAAGTGAACGTTCGATATGCTGAAGACTACAATGTGGGCGACGTATTTGACCTCGGACATACGACGTTACGCTAGAAGAGATCGTAGAGTTTTCAAGAAAATACGACCCTTTTCCGTTCCACGTCGACGACCAGGCGGCTCAAGCAACAGTTTTTGGCGGCATCATTTCCAGCGGTTGGCTGACAGCTCTGGTTTGGCTTCGAATGATGCATAAGTCGTTCCTATGTCATGACACAACTTTAGGTTTGCCCGGTCATGAAGAAATGGTCTGGCCAATACCCGTGCGGCCTGGTGATCGATTGAGTGGGCAAGTCGTAATTAAGGAGTGTCGGGTGTCGGCAAGCAAACCGGACTTAGGATTTGTCCGCTACGCCTCTACTTTAAGGAATCAAAAGGATGAGGACGTCTTCATTACGACAAGCACTATAATTGTGAAGCCGCGTCCTGCGAACAACATTTGAGGGACGATTGTAACGTCAAGCTGTGCCTAGCTAGCGCCCCGGATAGCCCCTGTTGGTATAGACCCGACTCCCCGCCCCAGACAGACCGGGATGAGCAGGTCCCAGGAAACCGGCCAGTGCGTTAAGGTGTATTCCGCCCCTTGAGGAGGAATACGGAGATGACGAAACGCCACCGGGTTCGCGGCCTGATGCGGCTGATGGGCCTGGAGGCGATCTATCAGGCGCCCTGAACCTCCGACCCCCATCCCGAACACCGGATTTATCCCTATCTGTTGCGGGGCATGGCGATCAAGCGGCCCAATCAGGTCTGGTGCATCTACATTACGCACATCCCTGTGCAACACGGCTTTTTGTACCTGGTGGCGATCATGGATTGGGCCACGCGCCGTGTGCGCGCCTGGCGTCTGCCAAACACCATGGATGGCCGGGGCCGCTACCTGAACAATATTTTCATCGAGCGGTTGTGGCGCAGCCTAAAATACGAAGCAGTCTATTTACATGAGTTGATGGGCGGCTTTGTCGCCGAGCGCGTGATCGGCGAATGGATCAATTATTACGACACCGAGCGCCGGCACTCGTCCCTTGGCGACAAAACGCTGGCCGAAGCATACCGTGATAACCGATCTGTCGATATGATGGACAAGGCTGACGCCTTGACCACATACCCACAGGCCCAGCAGCAACAAGATGATATTGATTTGTATATGAAGAAGAATTGGGCGGCGTGATCAAACAGCGGTATAAACCGTAAACAGGCCGCCAAGCTGTCCAACAACGCAGGATCACCTCACTTCTTGAATGGGAATGATTTAGCGATAGCGCTGGTGCCAGCTAGCCGCACCCGGGCCTGCCCTTTGTCGCCTCGTTTTCGGAGGGAAGGCATGATGAATTACCTTTCGCTGTGACGACAGTGTGACAAATCGAATCATTCAGGAATTTCCAAAACCCAATTAACTTCTATATACTTGATTTATATAGAGGAAATTGGAGCGGGCGATGAGATTCGAACTCACGACTTCAACCTTGGCAAGGTTGCGCTCTACCCCTGAGCTACGCCCGCGCCTGGATAGGCCCAGCAGCTGCCGGGCGGCCAGATATATACGCCATTTCACCGATCTTGCAAGTGCCTAAGCCGATCTTTACACCATCTGTAGAACCGTGATCGCGCCGCCAACGTCTCCGTATGAAGGATCGCCCCATGCCCGCCAGTTCGGAAGATTTGTTTCAACGCCTGGACGATTTAGCCATCGCCCATGAAACTACCCATCATCCGGCCCTGCATACGGTCGCCGAAAGCCAGGCCGTGCGCGGACAGATTTTGGGTGCCCACAACAAGAACCTGTTTTTGCGCGACAAGAAAAAACAAACCTGGCTGGTTTGCACCCTGGAGGACAAGCAAATTGAGATGGCGCAGCTGCAAAGCCAAATCGGCGCGGCGCGGCTCAGCTTCGGTTCCGCTGACCGGTTGGCGGAATTTCTGGGCGTTTTGCCCGGCTCTGTAACGCCGTTCGCGCTGATCAACGATCTTGACTGCCGGGTCAAGGTGGTTCTGGACGCGGCAATGCTGGCCCATGAACTGGTCAACTTTCACCCCCTGGTCAACACCATGACCACCACCATCTCCTCCGCCGACCTGGTGCGCTTCGTGCGCGCCTGCGGACATGATCCGCAAACCCCACGGCTGTAAGGTCTTTCCGCGTGTGATCGAATGGCCCTGCCAAGACCAGGATTTCCATAATGGGCGCTAACAGGGTAGGATAACGCCTAAATGCGCCGAAGCGCTTGACGCCGGGCCCTGCCTGCCCTTGTATGCCCTTGCGGGCAGGCCATTACTTTGCCCTGCCTATTCAAATACAGGAACGACCCATGGAAACGATTATTGGAGAGGTGTCCGCCCCCGCCGATGCCATTAAGGATGGCGATACGGCCAGCTTCGCCGTGGATGTAATAGAGGCGAGCCGCAAGGTCCCCGTTATCGTTGATTTCTGGGCCCCCTGGTGCGGCCCCTGCAAGACCCTGGGGCCGACCATTGAAAAGGCGGTCAAGGCCAGCGGAGGCCAGGTGAAGTTGGTCAAGATCAACGTCGACGAAAACCAGGAACTGGCACAGCAGTTGCGTGTACAGTCGATTCCGGCGGTTTTTGCCTTTAATGATGGCAAGCCGGTTGATGGTTTTGTCGGCGCGCAATCGGAAAGCCAGGTCAAGGCTTTCATCCAGCGCCTGACCGGCGATGCCGGACCCTCGCCCATCGAACGGGCGCTCGAACAAGGGGAAGCGGCCCTGGTGGCGGGCGAGGTCGATGCGGCGGCGGATATTTTCGGCCAGATCCTGCGGGCCGATGCGGAAAGCAGCCGGGCCATTGCCGGCCTATGCCAATGCCTGATAGAAAGTGGCGAGTGGGAGGAAGCGCGCCAAATGCTGGATGGCCTGGAGGGCAAATTAGCCACCGAGCCAGCAATCCAGTCGGCACGCGCCGCCCTGGAACTTGCCGAGCAATCAGCGGACGTGGGCGATGTGTCGGCGTTGCGCGCCCAGTTGGAGGCGGACGGCAATGATCATGAAGCGCGCCTGGAACTATCCAAGGCCCTTTTAGCGGCTGGTCAGCGCGAGGCAGCGGTAGAGCAATTATTGGAGTCCATTAGCCGCGACCGCAATTGGAGTGAAGAAGCCGCGCGCAAGCAACTACTGACCTTGTTCGAGGCCTTTGGCCATGCGGACGAATTGACGGTCTCGGCCCGGCGGCGGCTGAGTTCGATCTTGTTTTCCTGATCTAACGGGGCGTTTACTTCGTGGCTGAAGACAGGAAAGAGAATGGCGATTTGGAAGAGCCGCTACCGGTGCGAATTCCTATTTTTCCTTTGAATGGAGTTTTGCTGCTGCCCAATGCCAAGCTGCCCCTGAACATATTCGAGCCGCGTTATTTGGATATGATCCGTGATGCCATGGCGGGCGATCGGATCATCGGCATGATCCAGCCCTTGAACAAGGCCGAATGCATTGCAATTCCGCCAATTTATGACATCGGCGGCGCCGGGCGCATCACCTCTTTTGAAGAAACGCCGGACAACCGGTTTCATATAACCCTGACTGGGCTATCGCGTTTTGCCGTTATCGAGGAACTGGCGGTGACGACCCGTTACCGCCAGGCGGTCGCGGATTGGGACCGCTTTGCCGCCGACCGCTGGGCCGAGGATGAAGCCCCCGGGGTCGACCGGAATAGATTGCTGACCGCCTTGCAGGCCTATTTGGAAATGGCGCAGATACCGGCCGAATGGGAAAGCATTGCCAGAGCCGAGATCGGTCCCCTGATCACCTCCCTGGCGATGATTTGCCCCTTTGGTCCCGCCGAGAAACAAGCGTTGCTCGAGGCCCCGGACCTGTTCGAACGCAGCCGGATACTGACGGCCCTGGTTGAAATGGCGTTATTGCAACGAGCTGGCGGCGGCGAGGACCAGGACGACGATGATCACCAAATTCACTGATCAAGAGAGGCTGGTAGGCTATGAGTGACGAGAGCCCCGAGAGCCGCGGCGACGAGCCGGCAGCAGATAGCGTCGATCCAAAATTGCTGGAAATCCTGGTCTGCCCCTTGACCAAGGGACCTCTGCGCTATGACCGCGAGGCGCAGGAGTTGATCAGCGAGCAGGCCCGTCTGGCCTATCCCATTCGCGAAGGCATCCCCATCATGCTGATCGATGAGGCCCGCAGCTTGGACGACTAACCCGCCTTGTTTTGGGCCGTGGTGGCGCGCAGTATGCGGCCGAAACAATCTTGTTGAAAAGGTACGTCGGGCCTCGTATCGCCGACGCCTTGCCGATCGCGGGGAATGGCATCAACATGGGCAACGAGATGGCGGCTATTGGTGGCGTTGCCGTAGAAATAGACGTGCAGGACACATTGGGCCGCGATGTATTGCCAAACCTCCGCCGGCGGCTCTCTGCGCCGCAAGGTGGGTTTGCCCAACAACGCCCGCAATCCGTCCCGGTCCATGCCGAGCAAATTCTGCAAATCAGGAACGGACCGCCGCACCGTCTGGGCGGGCCCTTCGAGCGACGTCGCGGGCCGTTCTGAGTGGGAAAAAGTTTCAGCCCGGTTTAAGCCCAGGCCATCAATC
>Ga0209089_10002458_pt1 | contig 16389 bp, 16 predicted proteins | sample ArcticOcean_MG_C_FD_187431 | JGI IMG/M metagenome (GOLD analysis project Ga0209089, IMG submission 187431) | Marine microbial communities from western Arctic Ocean - ArcticOcean_MG_CB2_150 (SPAdes) (version 2) | ecosystem: Environmental > Aquatic > Marine > Oceanic | place: Arctic Ocean: Canada... | reverse complement strand
AAGATAAACAGCCTTGAGCGTTACTTGAAGATAGACAGCCTTGAGCGTTACTTGAAGGTAAACAGAAATGAGCGCAAACAATGATTCGACGGCATCGAACCCGGAGACGGATTTCTTTCTGCCTGACCTGTGCCAGGCTCAAAGCATTCTCTTTCTAGTGCTGGTGTCTGAACTGCTTGTCTTTGTTCAGATACTTTTCTCTTCCAGCTTCTTTGATTTTGATTGGCTCGGACTTGGACTTGCCTCGTTGTTTATTCAATGGGTTGTACTGGTTTCCGCGGCACTCCTTTGTAACATTCGACCATGGTTAATGGGGATGTCAGTTCCGAAGGCAACCGGTGTTGCCTACGGTCTGATTTTGTTACTGACATTGTTATTTAGCCTGGGCGCTGAGATGGTGCTTGAAGGTATGGGTTCGGTGACAGAATCGGGGTGGGGACGAATTGTGCGCAACCTCCTGATCGCCGTGATCATGACCGGGATGGCCTTCAGGTACTTTTTCCTGTCCCATCAATTGAGGTCAAGAGAACAAGCCGAACTGGCTTCTCGCATCCAGTCACTGCAATCCAGAATCAGGCCACACTTTTTGTTTAACAGCATGAATATTATTGCCAGCCTGATCAGTATTGACCCAGACCTCGCTGAAGAAGTTGTAGAAGATCTGTCGAGTCTGTTTCGGGCAAGTCTCAATGACTCGACAAGTGAGCCGGTTACCCTGGCGCAAGAACTGGACCTTTGTGAAAAATATGTTCATATCGAGAGCCTGCGCCTCGACGATCGCCTTACGGTGCAATGGGATGTGAACGTTGATGCCGGTGCAATAAGGATTCCTCTACTGACGTTGCAGCCGTTGCTGGAAAATTCGATCTATCATGGCATCCAGCCTTTACCCAAAGGAGGGACTATCACTGTCTCGGTTGAGCTGGCTGGACCTCAAGTCCAGATTGAAATTACCAATCCGATGTCAGATACGCCTTATGAGCATAAACAGGGCAACAGGATGGCCCTCGACAACATTCGCAACCGAATGACCGCACTCTATGGGCCGGAAGCGTTGCTGACGACTGACGTATCTGAGGGTTTTTTTACAGCTCGCCTGATTTATCCGATAAAAAGCTGAAAATAACGACTTTTATCTCCAAAATGTGCGCTACTTAGCATTTTTGTTGCTGGAAAGGACGTAGTTTAGTGCTCATGACAGAGTATCGCACTGCAATATGAAGTATCTGTCCTAAATATAGCCCTAAATGCCGACCGCAATGTCGGTAAATCAGCATAAAGAGGTCATAGCCCATGAAAGTATTGGTGGTTGACGACGAGAAGCTAGCAAGAGAAAGGTTGGTGAGAATGGTAGAAATTCTTGACGACCATGAAGTCTCAGGGATTGCAGAATCCGGCGACGATGCGGTCAGGCAGGCGATCAAACTGGAACCGGATATTGTGTTGCTGGATATCCGTATGCCCGGCATGGACGGAATGGAAGCGGGCAAACAGCTTGCAACGCTGGCGACGCCGCCGGCGGTGATATTTTGTACTGCTTTTGATGAGCATGCGATAGAAGCGTTTAACGTCAATGCTTCTGGGTACCTGATGAAACCCGTTCGTCGTGACGCGCTTACCGAGGCGCTGGGCAAGGTGTCTGCCGTTAACAAGGTCCAGAGGGAAGCGATCACAGGGAAAGACGAAACACCCCATGCCCGCTCGAGAACGCATATCAGTGCCCGGACGTGGCGGGGCATCGAATTGATTCCGCTGGCGGATGTGAAGTTCTTCCACGCAGATCATAAATACGTAACAGTGCACTGTGGAGGTAGAGAGGTCCTGATCGACGATACCCTTCGCGACCTTGAGGAAGAGTTTGGTGATCGGGCTGTTCGGATTCACCGGAATGCACTGGTGATGATGGATCATCTTGAGGGGTTGGAGAGAGCGCCTTGCGGAGGCTACCAGGTGAGGATGCGCGGTGTTGAAGAGCGATTGGATGTCAGTAGAAGGCATGTTCCTGGGCTACGCAGGCTGGTGCGGGCTTTGTAATACACGAACTGAATCAGGAAAGGCGGCCGTTGCCGCCTTTTTTGTTGGATGATTCAGTATTTTGGACCCTTAAACTATGCTTCGGTGAGCCCTCTTCGTTGATTGATGATCTGGAACTCATTAATGTGGGCGGCTGGAACAGTCGCCGGTTACAACTACAATATGGAAAAACTTCGAATCGCCACACGCCAAAGCGCACTGGCGCTGTGGCAGGCCAATCACATCAAAAGCCTGCTCGAATCCGCGCATGCCGAACTGCAGTGTGAAATTATTGGCATGACCACGCTGGGTGACAGAAATAAATCTTCCCCGCTTAGCCAGATGGGCGGCAAAGGGGTCTTCGTCAAAGAGCTTGAAACTGCACTGCTTGATGGTTCTGCCGATATTGCGGTTCACTCTATGAAAGATGTGCCGGGTGAACTACCCCGGGGCCTGGCGATTACGTCGATCGTTGAGCGGGCCAGCCCGCAGGACGCGTTTGTCTCAAACAGATTTGCGTCACTCGCTGATTTACCAAAGGGTTCAAGGGTTGGGTCTTCCAGTTTACGTCGCGTCAGGCAGTTGCAGCTTGCCTATCCGGGACTTGAGTTTATCGAGCTCCGGGGTAATGTTGATACTCGACTGCGTAAGCTCGATGATGGTGAGTATGATGCGGTGATTCTCGCTGTCGCCGGGTTAACCAGACTTGGACTTTCGCATCGCGTAAGTGAAGCAATAGCCACTGATATCTGCATCCCTGCTGCAGGGCAAGGAGCTGTTGGTATAGAGAGCCGCTCGAACGATCCCGTGATAACTGGGCTCGTTGAATCAATTAATCATTCCCTTACCCGGATCTGCGTCACGGCGGAACGTAAAGTAACGCAGTTGCTAGGTGCGACATGTAACCTGCCAGTTGCTGTCTATGCGGAGCCCACGGCGGGGGAGTTTCTATTAAACTCGTTCATATCTGATCCGGGCGGTAACGTGATCATCAGGGAGCAGGTGACTGGAAAGATTGATGACGCTGCCTTGCTCGCAGAGAGGCTGGGTAATAACCTGTTAGCCAGGGGTGCTGTAGATTTGATGGCGAAACATTAAACACTGAACTAAATCGTCGGGCATCGATGCATTTGAAAACTATACTGCTTACCCGTCCTCCCGGAGCGAATAAATCCCTAGCGGATTTGTTTCGTGCCGATGGCTTATTGCCGATTGTTCGCCCCTTAATTGAACTGGCTGAAAAGCCGGTCGACCTGGAAATGAAACGAATCGCTTTGGATCTTGATCGTTACGACAAGATCATCTTTGTGAGTAAAAGTAGTGTTCGTTTTGGATTACCCATCCTGGAAAACTATTGGCCGCAATGGCCGATAAGCCTAGAATGGTTCTCGGTCGGACCAGGCACGGCGGAAGCACTTAAACAGCATGGTGTGGTTGCGTCGTTCCCCGATCTGGCAGGGAGCGAAGGGCTTTTGGCGCTAGCTGGTCTGCAGGAAGTGGCAGGTGAGCAGATCCTGATTGTTCGCGGGGCAGGTGGCCGGGAGCTGCTTGGCCAATCCCTTGGTGAGTCTGGTGCATCCGTCACATATCTGGAGACGTACCGTCGGCTACTACTCCAGCATGACTTTTCTGACCTGGTGGCAGGCTCGATCGTTATTCTAACCAGTGCTGAAATTCTGGAGAATTTTACTTCGCTCTCTGGTGAGAGTTTGCATGGATACCACGCAGTAGTGCCTTCATCTCGCCTGGAGGGAATAGCCCGAACCTATGTTTTTCAGGGGGTGACGAATGCAGGTGGAGCTTCGGATGAAGCGTTGTATGATGCGGTGATTAAGGTGATAAAGACATCTGGTAAAGCAAATGAGTGACCAAACAACGGGCCCCGTAGATGAAAAGCTTGAACAGGCTTTTGATCATATTGATTCCCGCCAGGATAAAGCCGCGACGCCCTTAAAAAAGCCTTCGGGCGGTGGAATTGGCAGCATACTCGCGATACTACTCGCGCTGGTTGCTATTGGGATAGCTTCCTGGCCGGCTTATGAGATCTACAAAGAGAAGCACACAGGTGCTCAGATCGACCCGATACCGGCGCGTGTTGAGCAAATTGAAGCGGGTGTTGAAACCCTCGGTAATGAGCTGCGAAATGTTGAACGCCGCATGGCGGCGAAGAATGCTGAAATAAATGCCCAACTTACGGCTGGTGAGGAGCAGATGCAGCAGTTTCTAGCTGATGTTTCAGAGTCACTGGTGGCAATTCAAAGTCGAATGGGCACCAGTTCACAGGACTGGGTGTACGCTGAGGTCGAATACCTCGTCAGGATGGCAAACCAGCGGGTACTGATGGAGCAGGATGCGAATTCAGCTCTGCAGCTGTTGCAGTCAGCTGATGAAATTATTCGGGAAACCGATGGGCTTACGGCACATGGATTACGTGAGGCGCTTGCACGGGATATAGCCGCATTGAAGGCCGTGGGCTCACCAGACATTCAGGGGGTTTATCTTGAGCTTTCTGCCCTCGTCTCACAGGTCCCATTGCTTCGTCGAACTCTACCGACCTACCAGGCGCCGAGTTCAGCGACTGACCAAAGCGCTGAAGCAGCAGGTTACCTCGCGCATTTTTTGGGGCTAATTCGGCATGCGGGAAACAAACTTGCGGACCTCGTGGACTTTCGTCGGGATGAAGTAGAGATCAAGCGCATCCTGCCGCCAAAAGAAGAATATTTCCTCAGGCAGAACCTTATGTTGAAGCTGCAGATCGCGCAGATGGCGCTGTTGGAAGGTAATCAGGGAGTATTCCAGAGTGCACTTGGGGAGGCGCAGGCTTGGGTATCCGATTCCTTTGACGACGAAAACCCGGGTACCGTCGCCATGCTGAAATCAATCACCCGATTGTCTGCTTCCCAGGTGTCAGTTGAATTACCAGATATAGCTGGATCCCTGAAGGCAGCCCGGTCTCAATTGGCTGGGTTCAAGGAGGCACAGCAAAAATGAAACGTGGATTGCTTCTTCTGGTGGTTATCATTGCGGTAGCTGGATATCTTGGGACCTTGATCGCAAGAGACCCGGGCTATGTTCTTGTAGCCTATGACGGGTACTCCATGCAGACAAGCCTTTGGGTGCTGGTCGGCCTGTTTCTTGGTTTTTTCCTTGCTGCCTACTTACTGTTTCGGTCAGTCAATCTCTTTAGGTATGGTAGTGGGGTCGTCAGGGAATGGCGTGAAGCAAAAAAAGAAGCAAGGACGAGCAGGCTGACTCAAAAAGGACTGAGATTGTTAACCGAAGGCGAGTTCGACAGGGCCCGCAAGTTCCTGGATGGTGCTGGTGAAGATAGCGATGCTAAAGGAATAAACTTTCTTTCAGCGGCGAGGGCTGCGAATAACCAGGGCGACCACCAGGCGCGTGAAACCTATCTTCGTCAGGCGGTTGAGACTGACCCATCGCTGTCTCGTGCAGCGATGGTTCTTTCGGCGGAACTTGCACTTAGGCGCAGAGATCCTGCTGCTGCCCTGACTGCGTTGGATTCGATCAAGTTGAATGGCTATGCCGCAGAGCTGAAACTTCAGGCACTCAAGATGAGTGATGACTGGCGTGCTTCAATGGCGGCATTACCTGGATTAAGAAAGCTGTTCGATACCGAATCCTTCGAAAATGAGATTGCACTGATCGGCTTAAGAGCTGAAGCTGGAAACGATGCTGAACTCAATGCATTATTTAAGTCCCTTGGGGCCGGTGCCCGGAATTCCCGCGAGGTGCTGTCACAGTATGTGAAAAGCCTCAGCTACAAAGCACATGCCGAGCCGCTTTTACGTGCAGCCATCAAGAGGTCCTGGGATTCCGGTTACGTGTCACTTTATGGTGATGCCGATTTCGACACGCTTAAGGCCAGATGCAAAGCTGCGGAAGGTTGGCTAAAACTCCATGAGGAAGACCCGGCACTTCACTATTGCCTGGGTTGTTTGTATGAGCTGTCCAACGAACCTAATATGGCGCGAGAATCGTTTACTCGATCAGTCGAATTGGGTGGTTCCCTTAAAGGCCATGAAAAACTGGGCTTGTTACTCGCACACAATGGAGAATTCGAATCTAGTGCGCAGCATTTAAAGCTCGCGCTGTCCCTGGACTAGCTTTTCGGGCGGGGGGCGAAGGAAAAAATATCTGAGTGCATGCCTGCTTGCGGCATGCCGCGTTCAACAAAGGCGTCCAGTGTTGAGTAGACCATCCCCGGCCCACCGGATACGTAAACCGTCACATCAGAGACATCTTCGAAATCGTTTAATGCCTCTACTCCGACAAGACCAGTTCGGCCTGCCCAATTGGGTGAGGTGTCAGGTTCGCTGACTACAGGCACAAAGTGAAAATTGCTGTGTTTGGATTCCCAGGATTCGCATAGTGAGGCCAGATAAAGATCCCGGTCGCAAACAACTCCCCAATACAGGTGCACCGGGTGCTTGAACCCATCGGGTTCCAGGTACTCAATGATACTTTTCATCTGGGTAATACCGGTACTTGCGGCAACCAGAATTAATGTGTTGTCTGGTGGACTTGTCATGAAGCAATCACCCAGGGGGGCTTCAATTTCAATTTCCCTTGCGTTATCCAGCAGTTCTTCGATCGCCGTCGAATCTTCAGAGTCCGGTGTTGGGCGGATGTGAAGCTCAATTTGATTCTTCAGGTGCGGCGAGTTCGCAATCGAAAATGGACACTTCCTATCTGGCAGTACCATCTGCAGGTACTGCCCGGCACGGAAGCTAATATTATTTTCGGGGGGAACGTCCAGCAGGATACGTCTAGTGTCCTGGTTGTAATATTCAATTGAGTTGATCGAGCAGGTAACGCTATTTGCCGACATTTATTTTCGTTTCATCGACGCGAAGAATTCTTCGTTGGACTTGGTCTTCTTCATGCGCTCCAGCAGGAATTCGATTGCAGCCAGGTCATCCATTTCGTGCAGGATCTTTCTGAGGATCCAAACTTTCTGAAGTTCATCCTCTGACATCAATAGGTCTTCACGACGAGTACCAGAACGACGAATGTTGATGGCAGGATAAACGCGTTTCTCTGCAATTTTTCTTTCGAGATGCAGTTCATGGTTACCCGTACCTTTAAATTCTTCGTATATCACTTCGTCCATCTTGGAGCCCGTGTCAATCAGACAGGTGGCGATGATGGTAAGGCTCCCGCCTTCTTCAATATTGCGTGCTGCGCCAAAGAAACGCTTTGGTCGCTCAAGTGCATGAGCGTCAACGCCACCAGTCAGGACCTTCCCTGAAGCTGGAATTACTGTGTTGTAGGCTCGAGCGAGTCGTGTGATCGAGTCGAGAAGAATAATGACGTCTATCTTGTGCTCAACCAGACGTTTTGCTTTTTCTATTACCATCTCACTGACTTGAACGTGGCGTGACGGTGGTTCATCGAAAGTACTGGCGACTACTTCGCCACGTACAGATCGTTGCATTTCTGTTACTTCTTCCGGTCGTTCGTCAATCAGCAGGACAATCAATTGACTTTCAGGATTATTTCGCGCGATTGACTGGGCAATGTTCTGCAGGATTAACGTCTTACCAGCTTTCGGAGGAGATACGATCAAACCGCGTTGCCCTTTGCCGATGGGTGCAGTCAGGTCAATAATTCGGGAGGTCAGGTCTTCTGTGCTGCCGTTGCCTGCCTCCAGTAATAGTGGCCGGTCCGGGAAAAGCGGCGTGAGGTTTTCAAACAGAATCTTGTTCTTACTTTCGCCAGGATCGGTGAAGTTAATCTGGTCTACTTTCAGGAGCGCGAAATAGCGTTCACTGTCTTTCGGTGGGCGAATTTTTCCGGAAACAGTATCACCGGTACGCAGGTTGAAACGGCGAATTTGGCTGGGTGACACATAAATGTCATCGGGACCCGCCAGATATGAGCTATCGGGTGACCGAAGGAAACCGAATCCATCCTGTAGAATTTCCAGGGTGCCATCACCGTAAATGGCTTCGCCGCCTTTTGCGTGCTTGCGAAGGACGTTCGCGATAATTTCCTGTTTTCGGGATCTCCCCAGATTATCCATGCCCATTTCGTGGGCAATTTCGAGAAGCTCTGGTATGGGTTTGGTTTTTAGATCACTTAGATTCATAAATTCACTTGTTTGTTAAAGATGACGCGGTCGCGTCGATGAAAAACTTGGTTTAGCTAAAGTTGTTTTTTGAAAGTATTAAGTTGTCAGGTTTTGAATTTGTTTTGGGGGGGAAATGAGCAGAGTTACCAATGTCTGTTGCGCTAATTGTATGCGCGTTCAAATCTGTATTTTTATTTTTTTTGCGGTTCTTTTTGCGGTTCTTTTTGCGGTTCTGCTCTGAGCATCACATACTACGAGGGACAAAATGATATGTTTTCAAGAACAAGTCAACTACTTTTTAACGGATGCCCTGCTTTGGGAGCACTCACCGGCGGCATATTACCACCAGTGATGTACACAATAAGCCAGAATAAACGCGCCTAAATGTTGCTGTCGAGGAACGCTGTAAGCTGTGATTTGGACAACGCGCCAACCTTAGTCGCTTCTACGTTGCCGTTTTTGAACAGCATCAGAGTTGGAATTCCGCGGATGCCGTACTTCGGTGGAGTTGCTTCGTTAGCATCAATATCCAGCTTACAGACTTTTATTTTGCCATCGTATTCGGACGCGATTTCTTCCAACACGGGAGCGATGACCTTACAGGGACCACACCACTCCGCCCAGTAGTCCACCAGGACAGGCACGCCTGAATTTAAAACGTCCGAGTCAAAGGACTCATCAGACACATGTTGGATATCCGCCATTGTTACTATCTCCGAAAAAAGTGTGGGTAGTTCGAGGGGTTAATCCTAAGCCGCCAACCGTGAATTCACAACGAATAATCTATGCGAAATCGCTATTAGGTTATCTATGTAGTTCTGCTAGCGGTCGGTAAGCCGAATTCTATGGCAGGTCTCGCTATGCTGAACCAAGTAACGTTGGGGGCTTATCTTTATAGTCGCCTACTTAGGTCAGTAGACGACCATAGGAAGTCAGTTCTGTAATTCTCGCGCGACTCTTTTGGCAAAGTACGTCAGTATGGCATCTGCCCCTGCCCGCTTCATCCCCAGCAGAGACTCATTGATAATAGCCTCTGATAACCAGCCTTTTTCAATAGCGGCCATCTGCATCGCGTACTCGCCGCTCACCTGGTAGACCATAGTGGGCATGTTAAAGGTGTCCTTCACCCGGCGTACGATATCCAGGTAAGGCATACCTGGTTTGACCATGACCATGTCGGCGCCTTCTTCAATATCCAGTGCCACTTCGTGCAGTGCTTCATCGCTGTTGGCTGGATTCATCTGGTAGGTCATCTTGTCGCTCTTGCCAAGATTGCTGCTGGAGCCAACTGCGTCTCGAAAAGGACCGTAGTAAGCGGAGGCATATTTTGCCGAGTAAGCCATGATCTTGGTCGTAATAAACCCTGAGGCTTCGAGGGTACGTCGAATAGCGCCGATCCGGCCATCCATCATGTCCGAAGGTGCAACAATATCGACTCCGGCTTCTGCGTGGGATACAGCCTGTTTGACCAGCGTATCTAAGGTAATGTCATTGTCTATGTAGCCATTCTCGTCGAGGATGCCATCTTGCCCGTGACTGGTAAACGGGTCCAGGGCGACATCCGTCATCACTCCCAGGTTGGGGCAGGCCGCCTTGATCGCCCTTACCGCATTTTGTGCCAATCCGTCCGGGTTATAGGCTTCCTCCCCGGTGAGTGACTTCCTGGTTTGTGGCACCACAGGAAATAGCGCGATGACCGGGATGCCAAGTGCTTCCACTTCACGGGCCTCCTGGACCAGAAGATCTATTGTGAGCCGATCTACGCCAGGCATGCTGGGCACGGCTTCACGGCTATTGTCACCTGTATGTACAAACACGGGATAGATCAGGTCAGACGCGGTTAGCTGGTTTTCCTGGGTTAGACGGCGAGACCAGTCGTCGGTTCGCAGACGTCGCATTCTGGTGTCTGGGAAAGATCTTTTTGGGTTAGTCATCGCGGTCTCTGGTCTGTTTCCAAGTGTGGGTCATGCTCCCTTGGCGCGAAGTATACCTATAAAGCCAGAGAGGTATGACAAATTGTCAGTAGCAGTTTACACTTATCGCTCGCTGACAAATTGTCATTGTGATGCCATCCATCCCGGTTAAAAAAAGGAACGCGGAGAAAGAGCCCGCGTTGAAAGTCGCGACGCTGGACCGGCTGAGGCTGGCCGCGCGTGAATTATTTGTTGAACTTGGATACCACGAGACAAGACCGCAGGACGTTGCGCGTCTGGCCGGCGTCGCTAACGGCACCTTTTACCTGCATTTCGCTGACAAGCAGCAGGCGTTCCTTGATTTTGCGGAGCAGGCGCAGAATGAATTACTAGAAGTGATGAGCGATCGACTTCAGGAAATTAGTGGATCCCGAGCAAGGTGGCGAGTGACATGCGGCGCAGTCGTGGACTTTGGTGCGGAACATCCTGGATTGTTGCAGGCTGCATTTCTTGACCCTGTGTTTATTGCGCCCAGGGATGACAATGCCTGGAGAATGTATGACCGGCTGGGTCATCTGGTGAGCGTTACGGTCAGGAACGACCGGTCGACTGATTCAGCAGGTGACCAACAAGACGAATTTGACTTTGAGCTAATCAGCCACGGCCTCTGTGGCTTGCTGCGTCACGCGATGATCTATGCCAGCAGAAGAGACCTGAACAGAGAGAAAATGATTGAAGACCTGAGCATGTTTATTGATCGGGGATTAGGCAATCGATAACGGGAGGTTGTAATGAGCAAGTTGGAATACAGCAAGCAGGAAATAGAAGCTGAACACGACTATCAAACCCTGCATGTGGAGTGCGGACAGAAGCTGCATGGCGGCTTTGATCCAGACGGCTGTTATCTATCACCACGCACGAGGCATCGATGGGAAGCGATCAACAACTGGCACAAACAGCTTGATGATCGTGGCGTTCCTATCGTCGAAGCATCTACCACGTTGCTGACTGAACCTAACTTTCCCAATGTCTCGCAACAGGTTCTGTTGTTGAAACATGGAATTGAACAATCGTTCTGGGATTCGCTCACCATCACGGGCTTGATAGAGGCGCGAGGCAAAGCGCTGGCGGAGGTCCAGGCTCCTGATTTTCAAACGATCATTGTTGAGGACATTTCCGCAACGGCACTGGCACATATGAACAAAGGGCTCCTCACGACCCACGGTTGGGATGAAGGCGGTATTCCTGATTCCGGTATTGGTGGTCACGATACGATGTGGTTTGCGGCGCGGGATCTTGTTTTTGGGAAAGAAAAATACCCGATCCCGGAGGCGCCAGCGAGCATTGGCCGTGAGAAAGCTGAACGAGAAATGCTTGCGCTTCCTGCTGAACACGAGATGCTGATCTCATTCCTCATGAATTTACTGATGATAGAAGTCAGGGCAGAGCGAGCATTTGATTTCTATGAACGTGTCATAGAGTCAGCTGAAACCTTCATCGACAAACCGAAGGAGGCGGCTCACGCGGTTGAGTTGATAAACCGAATTCGACTCGACGAATCTGTACACGTGGCGTGGCTACGCGCGGCAATATCGGAGTTCAGAAGCTTTACGATTAAGGCGGTAGATGGGTCTGAGATATCCGGTGCTGAAATCCTGGATCCGGTTTGGGAAAAGATGGTGCACTGGCATGCGGTTGAAATGCATGAGACTCAACGACCACTCAGTATTGCGACGCTGAAGGAAACTGTTCTTGCACTCAAAGGCGGGCAGTCATTATTTGAACAATTCGAAGCGCTTGTGGCTTAAGGGAGAATAAACATGAAATTTGGAATTTTCTATGAACACCAGTTACCGAAGCCCTGGAAGGAGGGTCTAGAGCAGCAACTATTCCAGGATGCGCTGGACCAGGTAGAGCTTGCGGACAAGCTTGGCATTGACTACGCCTGGGAAGTTGAACACCACTTTTTGGAAGAGTATTCACACTCGTCTTCGCCTGAGATATTCCTGGCCGCAGCGTCACAGCGAACAAAAAACATTCGCCTTGGCCATGGTATCAGGCAGGTAATCACCAACTACAACCACCCCGCCCGAACGGCGGAATGTATTGCGACACTGGATCTGGTTTCCAATGGGCGGGTTGAGTTTGGCACTGGTGAGTCATCGGCTATTTTGGAGCTTGGTGGCTTTGATATTCCTGTTGAATCAAAACGTGAGCAGTACCTTGAAGCAGTTGAGCAAATCTGCAACATGCTGGCAATGGACCCTTATCCGGGATTTGAAGGCAAGTACTTTAGTATGCCTTGCCGAAACATTGTCCCTAAACCCGCGCAACGACCCCATCCACCACTCTGGGTTGCCTGCTCAAACAGGGAAACTATTAAAATGGCTGCAAGGCTGGGAATAGGCGCGCTAACCTTCGCTTTTGTTGATCCGTTGGAGGCCAAACACTGGGTTGATGAGTACTACAGCATTATCAAAAGCGATGAGTGTGTGCCGATTGGCCACACCGTGAATGCCAATATCGCGATGGTGACGAGCTTTTCTCTGCATCAGGACAGAGAAGAAGCGATTAGCCGTGGATTGGAAGGGTTTGAGTTCTTCGGATACGCGCTTGGCGCGTTGTACGGATTTGGCGAGCACAAACCAGGGAGAACTAACCTCTTTAAACAGTTCAGGGAGGCTCGAGAGAAACAGTTAGTGGAGATGCCTGTGGACATCACGGAATCTCTCACCGGTGCCAGGGGAGGAATCGGAACGCCTGATGACATGAGAGGTCACCTCAAAAAATTTGAGGAAGTCGGTGTGGATCAGGTGACGTTTATTCAGCAGGCAGGTATGAATAAGCACGAACATATCTGCGAGTCACTGGAACTCTTTGCCAGTGAAGTAATGCCTGAATTCAAGGCAAGAGAAGCTGAGCGGGAAGCGAAGAAGACCGAGGAACTGGCACCCTATATCGAAGCGGCGTTAGCGAGAAAGAAATTCATGCCAATGCCTGACGACAAGGACATTCCTGTGTTCCCGGCGCTAGGGCGAAGTATTGCTGAAGATGAAGCGGACGCAAATAAGGAAGTCCAGGTGTAGTTGTGCTGCTGGAAGGCTAGGGAACATCTGATTAAAGTCGGAGTGCCGCATCACTTTTTCCGCGATGGCTGCGTTGAACCCGTACTCGAAACCTCGCGAAATTAAGACCATTCGCGATTTTCTGCGTGCAGGTTCGCCTTGCCCTCACAAAAAAAATGCAGTTAATCAGAAGTTCCCTAGATAGATTCCAGTTCAGTACTGACTTCGAGCCACTCGCCCTCCATAGCCTCTAATTGTTCTTTGAGTTCCATCTGGTCTCGAAGGAGTGACTGGAGGTCTATCTCCTGTTTTTCGTGGCCGTCACGACTTTGGTAGATAGCTGGATCAGATAGTTGTTGCTCTACTTCTCCGAGTTTTCGTTGTAGCCGTTCCATCCTGTTATCAAGGGTATTCAGGCGTGTTTTTAGTTGCCGGACTTCTTTACCTGGCCTGGTGGCTGTTCTTGGCGGTACTGTTTTAGCTGTCCGATTTGTAGGCAGTGCACCTTTTTCCTTGCCGGGTAATACTCGGGTTCGGTAGTCCGCGAGGTCTCCGGGAAAGATGCTGACGCAACCATTTTCAACCAAGAGGAATTGATCCACCGCGTTTGCCATGAGGTGCCGATCGTGTGATACAAGGATCAAAGCGCCGGCGAACGCCTGTAATGCAACGGTCAGTGCCTGGCGCATTTCAATATCAAGATGGTTTGTTGGTTCATCCATTAGCAGCAGGTTGGGCTTGGTCCAGGCAATTAGCGCAAGCGCAAGCCGGGCTTTCTCGCCGCCGGAAAAGGTCCCAACTGGTTCCAGTACCTTGTCTCCGTGGAAGTTAAATCCACCCAGGAAATTTCGCGCCTCCTGTTCGCCGGGAACTGTCCCAAGTTTTCTTCCAAGATCAAACATGTGCTGCACGGCGCTGCTGGAAAGGTCCAGCTCATCAAGTTGGTGCTGTGAGAAGTAGGCAGTGTTGAGGTTACTCCCCCCGGTCTCGGAACCACTTAATAACGGCAGTTCCATGTTCAATGTCTTGATCAGCGTACTCTTGCCTGCGCCATTAACCCCAAGCAACCCGTATCGATCACCGGGTAAGAAGCTGAGATTGACATTCTTTAGAACCGCGCTCTCGTATCCAAGGTTGGCATCTACTAAGGTGAGCAAAGGCGTCGATGCTTTTTCCTGTGCAGTTATTTCGAAGGAGAAGGGTGAGTCGATATGAGCCGGAGCAATCAGTTCCAATCGTTCCAGCGCTTTAATTCGACTCTGCGCCTGTCTTGCTTTAGTGGCTTTCGCCCGAAACCGCCTGACGAAATCCTGCATATGCGCGATCTCGCGCTGTTGTTTCTCATAGCTGCTTTGCTGTAAGGCCAGCCGGGCTGCCTTGATCTTCTCAAAGGCGGAATAGTTGCCCGTAAACAGTTCAATTGTCTGGTGATGAAGATAGACGATGTGGTTGACGCATTCATCGAGGAACTCCCGGTCATGGGATATGAGTAACAGGGTTCCCTGGAAATTTTTGATCCAGTCGGATAGCCAGAGGATGGCATCAAGGTCGAGGTGGTTCGTCGGTTCGTCGAGTAACAACAGGTCGGAAGGGGTCATCAGGGTTTGCGCAAGATTCAGGCGAATTCTCCACCCCCCTGAAAAACTGGAAAGTGGCCTTGTAAACTCCGGTTCCGAAAAACCAAGGCCGACCATCAGTTGTTCTGCTCGCGCACGGGCGGTGTATCCGTCAATTGTGTCCAATTGTTCATGCAGATCTGCAATTTTTTCGAAAGTCTCGTCGCGCTCGGCCTGGGCAAGTTGCGCTGTGATCTCTACAAAGCGCCGGTCACCTGAAAGCACATAATCGATCGCGGGTTGAGTTCTACCCATGACCTCCTGAGCCATATGTGCGATCCGGGTTTCGGCTGGTAAGTCGATCTGGCCAACGTCAGATTCCAGGGTCCCGAGAATCGCCTCGAAAAGGCTCGATTTACCGCTGCCATTTGCGCCGATCAGCCCCACCTTGTTACCGCGATGAATGGTAAAACTGGCGGCTGTAAATAGAGGGTCTGGGCCTCGCCTTAGAGATACATTGGTTAGCGTTAACATAGGGGTACGGTTATATTGAGCCTGTTTTGGACGCGCTTGTTCGGAGAAATGTTTTGATTAAATTGATGGTTGGATTAGTGATTATCGCATGCATTGCCCCTCTTTTTATAAAAGGGTCCAGCGGCGAGCCATTAATGACGCTTGATGACTGGAAGATAAACGTACCTGTTCAGTTAAAAGGTCTGGTGGGTAATTTAACCAGTGGCGCCAAAATGTCCCCCCCCGCGCAAGAGCAGCAGCCGAAGCTGGTCTATAAGTGGCAGGACGACGAGGAGCAATGGCATTTTTCAAATGCGCCGCCTAATTTCGAGATTGCTGAGGAAATAGAAATTTCGGATGTGAATTTGATGGAAGCCTATGTACCGCCAGCGCCGCGGTCAGGTGCGGGACAATCAGCTGATTCAGAATCAATGGGTGTGCCATCAGGTATTCCGGAACCGGAACAGGTTCAGAAAATGAGGGCAACCATTGAGCAATTTCAGCAGACAATCGACCAAAAAAAAGAAACCCTGGATTTCCTGTCCGCCCAGTAAAACTAGTGAGCATTACTGGTGCGCATTGTTCCTGAAAGCCTGGAATAGCCCCAGCGTGACCAGGCCAATAAACCCGACCAGGGTCCAGCCGGGAATGCTGACGCCAAGTAACGTCCAAACGACTTCAGCGCAACTGCCATCACCGACCAGAACCATTTGAATCACTTCCTGCATGGGAAACACGTCCAGCAGATAATCGAGCCCGGGGCCGCAAGAAGGAACCTGATCTTCCGGCAGGCTTTGAAGATAGAGTTGCCGGGTTGCAAGTGCGCTACCAACCGCAGAAGCCAACACTACGAGCAGGCCGTAGACCTTGATACCGACCTGGGCTGGGTTATGCAGGGCAGCTGCGATGGCGATCAGCCCGGCTGCGATGACGGCCACTCGCTGGAATATACAGAGCGGACAGGGCTCCAGGTGCATCATGTGCTCCATGTAGAGTGCGGCTCCCATGAGAAACATGCAGCCGAAACCGATTATCCAGTTCAGGTTCCTGGCATTAGGTATGTAATCAGACATCAGTTCCTTATTCCTTGGCAGTTGGATCGTTTATGACGGCGCTAGTCAATCCCTGAGTAAAGCCCTTTTCCTGCGACGTCTGCGTTGAACATGTGCTGACAAAATCAGGAATTTAAAGCGAATTGGTGATTTTACTCCGTGCGGGTTCGCCTTGTCCCCCCACAA
>Ga0209089_10002454_pt1 | contig 16397 bp, 15 predicted proteins | sample ArcticOcean_MG_C_FD_187431 | JGI IMG/M metagenome (GOLD analysis project Ga0209089, IMG submission 187431) | Marine microbial communities from western Arctic Ocean - ArcticOcean_MG_CB2_150 (SPAdes) (version 2) | ecosystem: Environmental > Aquatic > Marine > Oceanic | place: Arctic Ocean: Canada... | reverse complement strand
TTGAACTGATTCAATTTGTGAGAGTTCTCAAAATCATATGTTAGTGGAGCGGTGAACTCTTGGCGCGGGTTATCAGCAGTATTGTTACGACCAATCTCTAAATCGCTCCAAATTGCACGTGCATTAACGTAAACCCAAGTCTCCTCAGTTGAGACCATTCCTTGGTCATCTGTGACTGTCAGGCGTACTTTCCATTCACCTGGTGGTGTGGCCCAAGAATAGGTTTCTCCATCAGCATCATCATCGTTAGTCTTGTCACCATCTCCATCAGTATCAATGTAGATGTTGAGGTCCCACTTCCAAGAAACTAACCAAGATTCTGAGCCTCCAGCTTCGCTTTCACTCGCATCAAGGATTAGGGTTGTTGAAGGGTCCCAATCCCTAGTCCCTTCATCCATTGCGTCATCACAAATCCAAACGAGGATGTAGGTGCCTGAACTAGATGCGGGTCCGTCATCACAATCGTCATCCTTTGTTGTAATGATTTCTGCGATTGGAACTGCAGCATCCTCTGAAAGAATTGTTAGGGTCATAGTATCCTCTGTTTCAAACTCTCCATCTGAGACTGATAACTTGACAATATAATCTCCTTCTCCACTATAGGTGTGGGATGTTGTGTCACCCGTAGCCGTATTAGTGTCACCAAAATTCCACGAATATGTCAAATCATCACTATCTGGGTCTGAAGATGCTGTTGCATCAAAATGAAGTAACATCCCTGCCTTCAAGGTGCCACTTTCTTGTAATGAAAAGGATGCTGATGGTGCGGAATTAGAACTGAATGACTCTAAACAACCCGGGAAGATTGCTGCTGCAAGCAATGTCAAAATGAGAAGCATTGAACTAACGTTGTGTCTCTTCATCATACTATACCGAGTGGCGGCCTGTCATCAACCATTCGGTAATGCGTATAGGTTACATTCGCTTTCTATTAGCACATTTCGCCACCCAGATATGATGCTTGAGAGCAGGGTATCAGAAACTGAAAAGAGTCGCTTGGCGGTTGCCTTTGATTAAATCGTCACCGCTCCAACCAAATGCTTCGGTAATTCGGCCAAGGGCGGTAGCCAAGCGTTTGACATAGAAGTCTGGGTCATATTCAGTCTGTTCAACCCCGGTTTCATCTTCTAACCATGCTGCAACTTGCATCGGGCTTTTGCTAAAATCAGTCACCAACCAGCCAACTTTCATCCCTGGTGTAAAATTGAGTCCTGCCTCAATCCTCTGTTTAGCGGCTCTTACCTGTACCATTCTATCTGGATTTACGTATGCGATGGTGAAGTCTATTTGCCCACCTGCTCCAACTTTACCTTTGCATGATTTACTAATCACCAAATCCCGTGGAGCGACATTACCGCCTTTCACTTTGTTAATCAAGGACATACACATGTTGACGGCTGCATCAGATTCCCCGTCAAGAATCATCTCAAAAAGTTCGGTCATTGCATCTGTAAGTAGGGTGAATGAATCGGTTCTCCTAACTTCATACCCACGTATGAGGAGTTTGGGTTCGGGCCATATTACCTGACCCACATAACGCTTTTTCGCCCCATGACTGAAAAATGAAGAGAGAGCAGTCTCAAACTCTAGTTCGGCTCCCTCTTTGGTGAATCGGTCTGCTAATTCATCTCCAAATTTGACAAGGTCATTTGATGCTTCATCCCACGCTTTGCGGTCTTCCCCTTCTGCTGGTTCCTTCAAAGGTGCATCTTCCTTGACTGGTGCTTCAACAAACACACTGTCAGTATCACTGTAGACAACATGGTGGCCTTCATCATCAAGTTGATTGATGATGCTCTTGATGTTGGATCTTGCCCACGCGGTGATTGATGAGCCCAAATCCTCGTGGGTGAAGCGGTAGAATTTAGATGCGAAAACCCCGTAAAAAGAATTCATTAGAATTTTTACTGCGTATTGCATTTTATCGTGGAATTGCTCGGCTACTTTGTCGCCCGACTCTTGGGCTGTTTTGAGGGATGATTTGTGTTCGGTCCTCAAGTTCATCAAATCTTCAAGGAGGCGAGGAATTATTCCACGACGAGTTTCAGCAGGTAAGAATTTTGCACCAAGAGGTGATTCATGGTATCCAGATTCGGGAACCTCATCTGGACGAGTGCTTTTGTCAATTCTTGTAGTATAACAGATATTGTTTGAAATCATGATAGATGGATACATCGATTTGAAATCAAGCACAGCAATCCAGCGAGATACACCTGCTTCTACTTCGTGTACATAGCCGCCAACTATTTGCTCGCCTCGCCCGCCTCTGTTGGTTCGGGGGACGGCGATGTTTTCGCGGTCGGCGAGGCGAATTACCAAACTGTCAATCCATTGAGAGGTAGTGCCTGAAATGGCTACTTCTAGCGGCACACCTGCTACGGATGCTAATGCTTCTTTTCTCTTAACGGCAGATATTCTCCACAAAATTTCCAAAGGTAGGATGGTATCTTGAACACAATATTCCATTACAACATCTGGCCTTTCAGCCCATTCTTTATCCATTTGTGATGCATCAACATCCATCTTTTGCAGGTCTTCATTTTCAGGCCAAAGCAACCTGCAGACATATTTGAGAGTCTCACGCTTTGGCCGTAACACAGTTCTTGCTTGCCACCACGCATCTAGGACACAGCGGCCATGAATTCGCCAAGTTCTGCGGTTAGAATCACGGCCGGGAATCAAGCGCTTTGCTTCGCTCTCAATTATTGGCACTCGGCCCCAGCCGAACAAATCTGCGCCACTTGAGAAATCTTTCTTATTGGCAAGGGACTTCATGCGAGTGTGCAAACGTGGCAAGTCAAAATTATCTATGTTGTAGCCGGTAATAATGTCAGGGTCAAATTCTCTGACCAACTGACTAAGGCCGGCGAGAATTTCTTTTTCAGCACCTTGAAATTCGCGAATTACACGCTCACCATCGCCTTGTTGAATAACTGCTGCAGCACACAAAATAGTCTCTTCAACAATTGATGTCTCAAGGTCAAAAGACATCAAAACCAAAGGTGTGGGAAATGGTTCACAACGTACGACTTTCGTAAAATCACAAGTCGCTATCAAGTCAACTGGATAGAGTCCTGAACCACCTATGTCGCGGATTTTATCTGCAGCCTGAAGTCTTGCAGATTCGCCTTTATCTGATTCGGGTAATTCGCCGAGCAGTGCTTCAGGAACATTTTGACTGGCCCACAATACTTCGGCTTCGGTAGAAATATGTGGTCCGATATCATTGTCCATAAATAACCGATTAATGAACGGAATATCAGCACTTGTCACGGTCCAATCTCGTTCTAATTGTTCCCTTACTTTTGGACCAGTTGAAACAGCCCATGGCTGAGAGACTTCAACCCGCCAATGTGGCTTCACACCTCGCTCTGACCATTTGTCAACTGGCTCGTGTATTTTTGTGACACCTTTTGTTGCCCTAACCTGGTCTAGTAAATCGTCAAGGTTTGATGGGGTTTTCGGACTGCCGGGAACTGAAATTTCCAACCATGGCCGAACACCTGTGACCAATAGGAGAATTGAGTGTCCCTCGCGCGCACGACACCACAACTCAATCACTGTTTCAGGGCCTGAATCTGTATCCCTACCCATGTAGGAGCCTTGCACCACGCAACTTTGCACGGTTGTAAGCACCATCCAACTCTCCCGACATAGTAAGAGCCCAAAGAACCCTCCTAACCCGAAAAAGGGTAACGGTTGATAACTGAGTCCACGTCTTGGGGTTTGAATGAGCCGCCGCGAGCGGGCAGAGGTGAATTGAAAATGAGTGATGATGTGTCAATTGATTGGGACTCAATGTCCTTCAGTTTCACACCGACTGACATGATGTATCGCTCGACTTGCAAACAAGGAGAGCAATGGCAGGAAGGTGAGTTAGAGCCTTATGGTGATATCACAATTTCACCAGCGGCTGGAGTTCTAAATTACGGGCAGGGGCTGTTTGAAGGAATGAAAGCACAGCGGGGCGTCAACGGTGGAATTGTTCTGTTCCGACCCGAGCGAAATGCTCAGAGGCTAGCTGATGGGGCGAGAAGATTAGGTATGCCGCCAATTCCTGAGGAAATGTTTCTCAGTGCTGTTGAACAAGTTGTAGCCGCAAATGCACGTTGGGTTCCACCCACCGGAAAAGGAGCACTATATGTGCGCCCAGTTTTATGGGGGACTGGGGCAATTCTTGGAGTTGCGCCAGCACCAGAATACACATTTATGATCTATGTCAGTCCAGTTGGTCCGTACTTCAAAGGAGGTATGCACCCTATCGCCCTCAAAGTTTCTGATGAGTTTCATCGGGCTGCACCTGGAGGTTCAGGCGCGGTCAAAGCAATCGGTAATTATGCGCCAGGGATGATGCCTAGTCAGAATGCAAAAAGTGATGGCTTTGCTGAAATTATCTATCTTGACGCGGTTGAGCACAGGTATATCGAAGAGGTTGGGGCAGCGAACTTTTTCTGCGTCAAGGATGGGGTGATTTACACACCCGAACTCACAGGTACGATACTTCCAGGAATCACGCGAGCGAGCATCATTGATTTGGCACGTCACCTAGGTTATGAGGTGAGAGAAGAAAAAGTGGATATTCAATTTGTCTTAGAGTCTGACGAATGTTTCTGTGCTGGGACTGCAGCGGTGATTTCACCAATAGGTGCAATTTGTCAAGGTGAAATCTGTACTTCATATTGCAACAATCAGGTTGGGCCAGTAACTCAAGAACTGTACGATTTACTTACCTCAATTCAAATTCAGGCTGGAGTTGATGAATTTGGCTGGATTCGAGCAGTGCCAACAGCAGAAATTACCGTTGAGTAAAATTGATGAAACTGTTTCAAAGTTTCCATTTTTTCTTCTTTTGGCGTTTAGGCCCTTTGGCTCTTACTTGTTTACGCTGTGAACGGGCTTGCTTGTCGCCGGTCTTTGGACCGGCTTGTTTTGTAGCAATCTCTTGCTCCTTTAATTCACGTTGTTGACCTCGCCACTTGTTACCTATCGTCTGCATCACTGCTTCTTTGGAGGTAGTACCAAGAGTTGCCTGCAAATCTTTCTTTGAAAGCCAAAGGCGACCTTCTTTGTTAGATGCGCGCTTTGGATGCTGAGTATCAGCCTCTCTTTTCATCTTGGTTAATCCAACATTTCGTGCCGCTAAAGCAAGTGTGTCAAGAGTTGGGTCAGAGACTGCGGATTCCTTTGGAACTCGGCGTCCCTGTGTACGAGTAAGTTTGACATTGAAATATCCCGGCCAGAGCACAATTCGGTCTGGATTATGGTCAGTCATGACTCTCCCTCAACTTTTGTCGGGGAACTCGTTCCCTATCAGGGCTACGGGAAAATCACTCTTCAATTAGGACGCCGTTAAGGACTCCATCCTTGCCAGGACGAGATGTGAGACGGACTTTTCCGATATCAGTTTCCACAACTGCACCCTTAGTGATAATATTTCGACGCACATAGTTGACATCAGCAGGGCTTTCAATTACGGTAACCATGTTGGCTTTCTTGGTAACGCCTTTCTTTGGGTCGTTAACATTGACAATATTGTCAGATAGGATTCGGACTGTCTTAAGGCCTGAGCGCTTTCGGTACACCTTACGAAGAGGGGTGCCGATTGTAGCGAACTGTTTCTCGGATGCAATTTCAGTTCGACGCTTACCACGGTAGCGGCTTGGTCGCTTCAAGCGACCGCCTGTTGGCTTGCGTCTTGAGATACCATGCCAGTGTGCCATTATCATCCCTCAGGGATGCGGCCGACCTACTTCCCTTATTTGAAAGCCACGATTAACACGTAGTTCAGCCGTTGGTGATTATATAATCAGTATTAGCCGCCATAATTGAGGATGAAAGCGATGATGGAAATCAGCATGGAATTGCCAGATGTGCCCGGCTCACTAGCAAAGGTGACCGAAGCATTAGCAGAAGCGAATATCAATATTGAAACAATTTGTGCGATTGGAAGAGTCGCGCCAAACGTTGCACTGGTAACCAAACAGGTACCTCAAGCCAAAGCTGTGCTTGACAAATTAGGCATCAACTACTCAGTTTCAGAACTTCTCAAAATGGTCCTGCCAGACGAACCTGGCGTTCTAGCACAATTTTCTCGTCGATTGGCTGACGCAGGCGTAAATATGAACTCAATTTACATTCTCTCAAAGTTCAGAGGGGAAACCGAACTTGTATTCAGTGTTGATGATCCGGTAAAGGCACGCGAAACTCTCAACATTCACGAATCAGTGCCTCCATAAGCCCGATGGGCCACATCCGATTACTAAGTGCGCACATATCCGCTGCTAGTTCTTGACCCAACTAGTTAGGGCCAAACTCTGACCTATTTAGGTATGGAGAATCAACTTTCAATGTTGGTTTATTGACAGTTGCCTGAGAATTGGCTGATGATTTCGCCGGCGTCATTTTTCATCCATGCTGTAACTTTGTCACTAGGTGCTAGAGGCCCAACTCCTGCTGGTGTGCCGGTAAAAATCAGGTCACCTTTCGAAAGGGCCTCTTTTTCGCTGAGCGCTGTTATCAAAGTATCAACAGAGTGGACCATCAATGAGGTGTTTGATAGTTGTCTGACCTCGCCATTGACTGAAAGACAGATATCGTAATCTCCAGTAATGTAAGGAGTCCAACCACCTACAACGGCAGCACCAGGAAATCCCTTCGCCTCTAGCCATGAAGTGCCTTTTGATTTGGCCACTACCTGAGCCGTTCGGTCCGTTGTGTCACATCCCACAGCCATTGAAATTGCTTTCAAATCTGTGCCGAGTTTCACCACCAACTCAACCTCATGCTCAATTTGATTTTCTGAGTTTCCTAAAGCCATGACGACTTTGCCATTCTCATCAGCCTCAACTACTGCTATGGGTGGCATGAAGAAAAACTTGGGAGTGGAAGGTGCTACCCCACCCATCTCTTGCGCATGTGCATGGTAGTTTCTCCTAACCCCCCAAGCACCGTTCATAAATTGTGGAAAAGAATGTAGGTTCTGAATGTTCGTATATTGCAAGAGTTCATATATAACCCCACTATCATATACCTACATGGGTAAGAAAGTGAACTTGTATTTGGATGATGACTCGCTTGCGCTTTGGGAGCAAATCCCCAGCGGCAATCGTAGTGGAATGATTAAACAGATGCTGCGCGATTACACAAAATCGTCTGGTGTAAATGAGCAGCAACAAAAAATTAAACGTTTTGAAACTGATATCAATTCATTATCCGCAAAGCGAACAAAAATTGAGGATGATATTGCAATAAAAAAAGATATGTTAGCCAAATTAAGAAGTGGAACAAATAAGTTGAAAATTGACAAAAATGAATTCTGGAGTTTTCTTGTGAATAAAGCTAAGGATGCTCAAAAAAAACAGGACATCCATTACTCATACACTAGGAAATCTCTGTACAAAATTTACTCTGCCAGTAACAAGAAGATCAATATTGAGAACTTGAGAACAGGGCGAACTAATTCCAATTTCACCAAGAATACCGTTGATCTTGCCTTGCAAAGGCTCGACGATGGTGGTGGGAAGGTGCGCGTTGGGCATTTTATTCCAGTTAAGATGCATGAATATACAGTCGTGGCTCTTCACCCGCATCTATACGAGTTTGATGGCCATGTGTATTGGAGTGATGTTGCTATGAGACCACTTGCCGAATCGAGTATTCCTCACAACCCTGGGCCTGGATTTAGTAATCAACCCGGAGTCCCATATGATGACTGGGGATGGATTCGGGTGTTAATCGATAACAAACCGGCACGATGTTGTACAGGTGAGCCCGGTTATAGTCAGAAAATTATCATTGAGTGGGATGAACTCAATCCAATTTGGCCAGATAATTTCCAGACCAAATATTATTATTTCGATGAGCCTGGAAAATTGTCCTGGGGACACGATCATGAAGTCATGGATATATTGGAATTTATCTAATAGAGATTTTCAATCACAGGGTTGATGGATGGTAGCACTCTAGGGAAGTCGTGGTAAAGGATTGGAAGTTGAAGCAGAGAAAGCCAGTACGGCACAAAAAAATCCGCAGTTTGGTTGAGCGATTGACTAATCCTCTAAACCTAGAGGTAGACCTCTCGGCTACTTTTCTTGAACAAGCAGAGTATGGTCCTTGGTCACTATTGATTGTTGACAAATCACCTTTGGCAATGGAAATTTTACCAGATGATGAAGGGGAGAGAATCGCATTTCCCACACTGCGTGGGTGTTTGGCTTGGTCTCCAGAAAAAAAATGGTGCGAGGTTGACCACGGTGCAATCCCTTTCTTGCTGAATGGAGCTGACTGTATGGCAGCAGGCATTCATTCTGCTTGTGAATCAATAGAAGAAGGTGACTTAATCTGGATTCGTGACCAACAACACGGCAAGCCGTTAGCGATTGGCTGGGCGACTGTGAATGCAGCAGATATGATTGCTGCAACCTCTGGTAAAGCTGTAAAATCAATCCATCATGTTGGAGACGAGTTGTGGGAACTAGAACTGTAAGTGTTCACTCTTCATTGTAGATAGGTGTCTCATCGAGATGGAAGGCGAGATTGACGACCCACCAAGAAATCATGTCAAATGACTCGCACAGGTTTTGCTGACCTGTGCCATTTTCGTTCTCCATCCAATTGACCATTTCGTTGAGTGTGTCGCATGGCGCATGGTAGCAGTCGTAGCCTCCCGTGATAGCACCGAAATCCATTGAGACCACGTCAAGCCGGTCTGCAAACTGAACATAATCGCTCCTACCCCTCTGTGATTCATGTACAGATATAGTGTCAGGATGAGTATGGTCGTGGTCCTTCATCGCTGCATATCCTTCTGAATAGTATAGGTCGCGGCCATTTCGGAGAGTTTTAGCAATATCATTGTTGTTTGAACCAAGCCATTCTGTCATGTGAATAAACTCCCACTGCTCACCTAACTCATCATCTGTATCTGGAATAACGTCCATCACCAAAGTGTAGTCACCTGGAAAATTGACTCCAGCACTGTCGATATTGAGATAATTGGTGATGGTGACTTCACTAGGAATATTGTCTATCCATCTATCAACACCATCGTAGCCATTCTCTTCGTTTGACCAAAAGCAAACTGCAAGAGTCCTGCGAAGGTCAAACTCAACCAACCCACTAGCAGCCTCAAGCATCATCGCCACACCTGCACCATTGTCATGTGCTCCAATATGTGTACCACCTCCTGGCCCGCTACCAACCTCTGCGATATCGAGATGTGCACCTAGAACAAGCCATTCATCAGGAAACAATGTTCCTATCTTGTAACCACAAACATTCACTGCGAACGGTGAACTTGAACTCTCATAACGATGAATCTGAGCATCAAATCCCATTGAACCCAACTGACTCCTGAGAAATCCAGCCGCTCTTTCGTACGCTGGGTCGCGCCAAACTAATGGCCCCCAACGCTCGTTGTATCCCGAGTTAGAATCTGTGAACATCTCCATCCACTCATAGACAGAATAGCCGTCGACCAAGCCCGTGCTATGGTTGGCCCCCTCACTAGGAGACACACCAGAACGTGGGTTACGGAAAACAGGGTGTTTCACATAGGAATATGCGGAATCAAACTCACTCGAGTTGAACCACTCATCCCAACTCTGATTGGTCGCCCGCATCGACCAACCTTCTTGATTTTCCTCACCTACTAGAAAATGAGCAAACTCAAGGTTGGATGGCGCAAGCATCTGGATTGATTGAGTACCTTTACCATCGAACTGAAGGGTGGTGTTGTTAGTAACATATCCTGATTCAATGTCTAGCACGGAATAGGGAATATGCACACTCATCCCCATCTTTGCAGTGAATTCTACATACTGGAATTGAGCGCCTGAGAGAACCTCAGGCAAGATTTCCAAATCCGATGCGGAGGGTTCTGGCTCATCCTGAGCCATGCATCCTGTAAGGGCAGGTAACAAAAGAAACGCAACCAAGTATACTGAGAGGCGACCCCGCATCACTACGGACATACCTCTCAATCGTATAATTTGATTCGTGTGAATTTCTTGAACCGATAACATGAGGTTTGATGAAGGAAGTCATCCCCCGTATAACCATGAAGAGAGGTTTTGCACTCGCTCTTTGCGCATTACTCCTCTTCCCTGTAGTATCTGCAAGTGAGGGTGGGGTGAACCAGGATTTGGATATAGAAGGCACCTCAATTTCTGCAATCAGTACCCCAAGTGAGTCAAGTGATGGTGTTGAATTTGACATTACTGTTACACTTGACCAAGATACAGCAAACAATGGCACCAAAGTTTCGTGGACATGGCAGGTTTGTCTCAATAGTGGAGTCTGTCTTCCTCCTGTACCTGAAAATATGACTTCTTCTGATGGTGGGACCACTTGGGTTACAACCATGACTCCGATTGAAGATCACTCATACGTTAATTACCGAATCAGCCTTGAATATGCAGATGGTAATTCATCTGTTTACCCCGAAGCAGGTTGGGGTGGCAAGGTTTGGTCAGACTGCTGGGTTGCTGGTGAAGAGTCAGGAGGAACTGATTGTGATGGTAGTGGTGGTTTACCTGGATTCACAATGTTAGCAACTGTCAGCGTTCTTGGAATGATGGCTATTGCAGTGCGTAGAATGGATAATTGAACTATCCAACCCAATTGAATATTGGTTTCTAATAGTAGTAATCACTTAGACCCGACCGAGTTACCGTGAGGTTGAGCGAGGTGCCTAGAATGGCTGGTGAAATGACAATTAAGGAAATCAATAGATTGAGAAAAGAGTTCTCTGCGGACAAAGATGCAAGGATAGTTCAGAATGCGGTGACCCAAACCACAGTTCAGCAAATTGCCCTATCTCGTGAGGTAGTTGCGTCAACCGATTTCACATTCTCTACCAAGATTGATGAATGGAAAGTAACCAACCAAAAAGCTAGTGGACGCTGTTGGTTATTTGCTGTATTGAATCTTATGCGGCCTGGCGCGATGGAAAAAATGAATATCAAAGAATTTGAGTTTTCACAAGCATTTGTTCATTTTTGGGACAAATTTGAGCGGGCAAATCACAACTTGGAAGCAATGATTGTCACCTCAGACCGTGATTTAGATGACCGAACGATTGGATTCATTCTTGATAATCCAAGTGAGGATGGCGGCCAGTGGAATATGGCAATCAATGTCATCAACAAGCATGGCATGGTTCCAAAATCGGCTTACCCAGAATCACAATCTTCCTCTTCAACTCGCTGGATGAATGCCAACCTTCGCCTACTTGTGCGCTCGATTGCAAGTGAAATCCGAGGTATGATTGATGATGGTGGCTCAAAGGCTCAGGCAAGAGAGCACAAAGATAAGCGAATGCAAGATGTTTGGAGACTGCTTTGCATTCACCTTGGAACTCCACCAACAGAGTTTGAATGGTCATGGAGAGATAAGGACAACGAGCACCATACACGAGGCACAATGACGCCACACGAATTTTTAGAAGAATTTGTGACAATTGATTACAATGATTACGTCTGTCTTGTGAATGACCCAAGAAATGATTTGATGCAGACTTACACCGTTGATTTTCTGCAAAATGTGGTGGGTGGACCACCTGTAGAATACCTGAATATTTCAATTGAAGAAATGAAAACTGTAACTAGAAAATTATTGGAAGACGGCACCACTGTTTGGATGGGTTGTGATGTCGGCAAACACATGCACCGCAAACTCGGTATTTGGGATGCTAAGTTGTTTGAATTTGAAGAGATGTATGGCGTTAAGTTTGGGCTGGACAAAAAGGATAGATTGGACTACCATCACTCACTGATGACTCACGCAATGCTGTTCACTGGCGTTGATGCCGATGAAAATGGTGTTCGCAAGTGGCGGGTAGAAAATTCGTGGGGTGCAAAGAATTCCGGCGAAGATGGGTATTACACAATGAACGACTCTTGGTTTGACCAATATATGTTTGAGATTGCAGCGCCAAAATCCTACCTTACTGCAGCGATGAAAAAGGCGCTTGATACCGAGCCGGTTGTTCTGCCCGCTTGGGACCCAATGGGCTCGCTGGCTTGTTCTAACTGTGGTAGCGACGATGAGAACCGTTGATGGCTGATGATGGCTTCGGCCACGTTGTGTCGGAGCATCAAGCGGGTTTTGTGCCGCTTGTTTTCCACGAAGTTTCTGCGACTGAAATGGAAGCCCGGTCGGCTGAATTTCTTGAGTTGATGGCTAGTCGCCGCACAACTCGGCATTTCTCAACCCGGCCGGTTTCACGCTCACTGATTGAGAAGGCCATCATGACTGGGAGCACCGCTCCTTCAGGCGCACATCTGCAACCTTGGACATTTGTGGCAATTTCGGATGCTGGCGTAAAAGCGCAAATTCGCGAGGCAGCCGAAGCCGAGGAAAAAAAGTTTTACTCGGAGAGAATACCTGACGAGTGGGAAGAAGTTTTGGCACCCTTAGGTACTGACTATGTGAAGGAACATATCACCGATGCACCGTGGCTTGTAGTTCTTTTCCGTCACACCCAAAGAAAAAGAGAGAATGGCGAGTGGTCCCCCACTTATTACTCTCAGGAATCGTGTGGAATAGCGGCTGGAATGTTCATTTCTGCAATCCATAATATGGGTTTGGTCACTCTCACTCACACACCCTCGCCGATGGGTTTCCTTGGAGAAATACTAGGGCGGGGTGAACATGAGAAAGCGATGTTGCTGATGCCTGTTGGGTATCCTGCTGATGGAGCTGAAGTCCCAAATCTTCAGCGCAAGGCGCTTGATGAAATTTCAGATTTCATTGAGTGAGTTGGTGATGCTCACACAGTCTGCTGAGCAGACGTCTTGATTCAATTCCCCACTGCAACATGGTGACTTCTGCGCTAGATCTGTCATCAGCAAGTTCCCCAGCAATCATGCCTGGAGCCGCTAAGTCAGAAGGCACTAGAGGCAGGTTTGAGCCATTTATTGTTAATGAGATTCCACCTTCTTTTCTGATACCTGCGGTGATGAACCCAGTAACTGAAACTTCTTCCTCACCTTTTTCTACATCGGATTGTTTCAGAGTAGTTCTTAGAAATCTCTCAATCGCAGATAACAATTGCATGGAATCATCTTCGCCTGCAGACGCTGGCAATCCGAGTTCATGCTCACCTGATGCGGCGCCATAGGCGCCAAGAAATGGCAAATCAGTATCATGTTGGGCTAGCAGGTCACCTAATCCCCGGCCCAAGCCTTTCTTGGAATCTGTCTTTTTTGGGGTTTTACTCATCTTTTTCACCGAATCCCCAGACTTTCATTAATGCATTTGACAGGTTGAGATAATCCTGTCCACCAGCACTTTTTGGGGCGTGAATGTGAATCGGTGTCCCGTGACTTGGAGCCTCAGCCAAACGAATGTTTCTCCTAATCGGGGGGTCAACTACTAGATCGGGGAAGGTTTCCCTCACCTGTGCTGCAACCTGGCTATTGAGTAAGGTTGGAGCATGCATAGTCAACAGTACTGCATCAACACCTAGGCGAGGGTTGAGGCGATGGCGAATTTCACGAATCGTTGTGGCGAGGAGGGCTAATCCTTCTAACGCGAAATACTCGGTTTGAACTGGGATAACAACTGAGTCAGAAGCGACTAGTGCATTGATGCTGACAAGGCCGAGTGAGGGTGGGGTATCAATGAGAATCAAATCGTAGTGGGGCAGGAGTGGCTCCAAACCTTCGGCTAGTCTTCTTTCTCTACCAAGTTGTGAAATTAATTCATCCTCAATTCCAACTAGTTGGCGATCTGCTACAATCAGATGGAGATTTTCAACACCAGTTGCATGACGGGCGCGTATTGAATCTTCTGGATTCAACATTAGAGTCCGGGTTCCATATCTAATTCTTGATTTGTTAATTCCAAAACCAGTAGCACAATTACCTTGGGAATCACAATCAACAACCAAAACCTTGACTCCTTGAATGGCTAAATGGGCGGCTACATTGATGACTGTCGTGGTTTTTGCCACTCCCCCTTTCTGGTTAATTACCGTCACCACACGTGCTCGACCTTCGGGTGTAGGTAGGGCTCTAGGGAGGTTCAGAGGTTCACGAATTTCAGCTTGGCCAAACTCTCTAGGTTGGGAAATTTGTACCTCTTGCTCCTCAAACTCAACATCAATGACCATTGGTGCTGGTTTAGCATCGGGGATGGAATCGTCACCGTCTTGCATCATAGCACCGAGGTACAGCGGCGGCTCAAACACTCTTGAGGGTGACGGGAGGAAGTCATTGGTTGGTGGAGGTTTTGACCCACCCTGCCATTCTGCCGGTCTCTCCATCAATCGCATAGGAAAGAGTGTGGTCCATCCCACTTTCTGTCCATTCACGTTGCCCAAATACCATGACTGAACCCTCTTGCAAACCGTCTATTAGGTCAAGAAGGTCAGTGGCTTCTGGTGGAACAGTTAGCAGATACCCAATTGATGTGTCATCAGATAATAAACCGCCTGAAGCGATATCGGAGGCAAGTATTGGATAGCGGTTAGGGTCAATTATTCTCGCTTCAACTTGTTGAAGGCTGGCAGTAGTGGGAATACTTTCTCGCCGATGAGCTGGTTTATCGTCCTCGCCAATTGAAGCCTTATCGAGGACTTCACAATTTTCAGTGCGCTCTTCAACCCTAACCCAGCCAGCGTCATTGTCGTCAACCCAACTAACATTCCACTCAGTTAGGCCGTGACTTCTATCATCGGTTGCGCGATAGACATATCCACCTGTGGCTAAAGCAGCTGATGCCTCTTCTGCTCCTACTAAAGTCTGATTGATAATACAGGCTATCGCCTGTTCAAGCGGCCATGACCTGTCATCACTACGGTCAGGCATGTGCAGGCCACTGCTACCCCAATTCTCATCACCGGATAGGGCACCAGAATTACCTCCTGGCCGGTTTCCATAGGATGATTGCCAATCAATCATGCCTTCTCCAGTAGAATCACTTGTTCGCACCAGTGTATACTGCAAACTGATGGAACCTTCTGGTAATGCTCTGTCAAGGAGGTATTCAGCCAACACACCACAGTCAGGCGAGTCATAACGACTCTTCTCTAGACGGATGTCAACCTGCTGTTTAACAGCCCAAGGGGATGATGGTACGATGTACAAAACCATGTTGGCTCGACCTACACAACCCTCAACTTCTGTGTGTGCCATGTTGACCTGTAACCCCATTTCACCACCCACAGAGATTACGCCTCCAACTACCCAACGCCAATTTCCGCTAGTCCCAGTCTGCCCCTCTTCGAGTAAAGAGTTGCCAAATATGGGGGTTAGTTCCACCGGTTTTAGGGGAAGGAGAAGTTCCGGCATTAAGTCAGATAATGTGTCATCTGGGACCCCAAATGATAGCGCTTCTACTATGGTTTGTTCATCTTGAATATCAAGAGTTATTGAACTATGAGTACTCAACAGAGCCTTGCTGGTTAACTCTGTCCAAGACTTGGAGGTCTGGGCAAATGAATATCCTGCAATCGGCCCAACTGGTACAGAACAGAGATTATCTGTCTGGTCTCCTAACCAAGTTTTTGAGGATACCGTGGCTGAAAGTTGATGATTTAACTCCTGTTCAACTGCTAAGAAAGTCAGACCATATGCGTCTCTTGCTTGGACCACCCCAACTAAGTCGCTATCTGATGGATTAAGCAATTCTGACTTTCCGCCTTTGGCTACCGCTATATTTCCAGTGCCAGTGAAATCGACATTGAAGTTCTCGCATACTTCTGATAGGGCTCCATTGAGGCGTTTGTCTAATTCTCGCACCATGTCTTCGCCTTCAACATCAAATGACCCTGTAGAGATAGTGAAATTCATTTCATCCCCATATTCAATTGGCTCTGCAACGAATGGGTCTAAATTATTGGTCCACCACCAATATCCACCACCAGCAATGATGAGAATTACAAGCAAGGTTGCTATTGTTGATTTGCTAGTTAGAGTGCCGAGCAAAGAACCACCTGTGAGACGGTTTGGTCGGCTGGAACGGTGTGGCATGGGTTCAAAGTCATCCTCTTCAAACAACTCGGCTTCAAACACTTCGGCTTCAAAAATTTCATCTTCACCCCCAATGACAAGGTCGCCATCAGATTCAACTTCTAATTCTGCAACATAGACTTCGGCCTCAAAGAGTTCCTCCTCAATTTCGGCTTGTTCTTCGGCTGGTTGTTGGCCGGTTTCATCGCCATCTTGCTCAGATGGTTGTTGGTCGGTTTCATCTTCATCTTCCTCAAGCAGTAAGATGTCGTCGTCTTCGGAAGCAAATGATTGTAAGAGCCGATCAATCAACTCCTGCTTGCGGCCAGATATCTTCAATCCGGCCTCTTTGCACATTGCTTTCAGGTCTGCAACTTTGAGCGCAACCAGTTGCGCTGCGGTTGGAATAGAATCATCGACCATTCTGTGACCCAATCACATTGG
>Ga0209089_10002443_pt1 | contig 16421 bp, 9 predicted proteins | sample ArcticOcean_MG_C_FD_187431 | JGI IMG/M metagenome (GOLD analysis project Ga0209089, IMG submission 187431) | Marine microbial communities from western Arctic Ocean - ArcticOcean_MG_CB2_150 (SPAdes) (version 2) | ecosystem: Environmental > Aquatic > Marine > Oceanic | place: Arctic Ocean: Canada... | reverse complement strand
ATTGTGATTGGCCTGTCGTGACAGGTAGAGTTGGTTCAGCATCTGCATTATGCAGGAAAGTTCTGGTGGCATAAGCCATAGTTTCTGCACTAAGGAGGTCTGGGCGGTCTGGAAAAACTTCAATTTCAACAGTAGTTTCATCACATTCTTCGACAACACAGCCAATTTTATCCAATTTATCCCGCCATAGTTCAGGGTCGTGAGTGATATTAGCACCCAACTGAAGGATGTGTAGGGTTTGGTGCTCAAAGGTGACGGTTGGCATAGCACCATCCTCCTTCACTGGCCAAGCCATTGTGGCATTGGTCTATCGTAGCCTGCTAATCGAATCCCAGTCATATTTGCAGTGTCTGAGTCTAAAGCCCTTAGGTGACGGCGATTGAGTTGGTCAATACCATCTTCACCAATTTCTATTAATCTGCCTCGGATTTCAGAATCTACAGTTGCCAACCATTCCTCAACAACTTCTGCTTTGCCTTTGTCGGTCTTCGGGATTTCAGAATTTGCAAATGGGTTGGTGACAATGAATTGTGCGCCAGCCGCAGCGATGACCAAAGCATCAGTCGCGGCTGCCTCCCAAGGTATAGAAATTCCCTGTGCGACTCCTTTGCGGGTCAACTGATGTTCACGCGCAGAGAGGCCAACCATTGGCAGTACTGCGCTGGCTGGAAGATGAGCAGCGGTTGCAGAGTTAGCAATTGCGCCATCGCAGTCAAGGGCAGCGGCCATTCTATGAATCATTGAAATTCGGTCGACTGCGCCCCCAAGAAGAATGAACTTTTCATCTGCCAGTTTAGATTTGACCATCGTAATCATCGCATCTAATTCAGCATCGTTCATGCGCGGCAAATCATCTAGGCAAATTACCGCGCCAGCAGCCTCGGTTAATCCATCTGAGCAATCGTGAAGATTTGTTTCACTTATCGCCAATAAGTCAATTTCTCTAGGATTGGAGCCGACTATGCATGGCTGGCGATTTAGAAAATCCCCCTTCAAACCTTTGCCACTATCAAGACATGGTAGTACTGGTAAAGGGAGTAATATCCCCTTTTCTTCACCTCGTAGTTGTAATAGTGTTAACAAATCAAGCGGCGCATGTTCGTGAAGTCTTGGGTTACCACCAGAAACAATTGTAATCGCATCAAACTGGGAGTCAATCCCTCGTGATGGCATTGAGACTTCTGTAGAATGCTCAGCATCAGTTATTATCAAAGCAGCATCTGCATCAATCTTGAGATTTATTTCACTCAGCATTTCATTGATTTCTGTTAATTTACCACTGCTCAACGCAACACTTGTTGCACCTTCCCCCGGTGGTGGGCAGCGCCCATTGACGATGATTTGGCCACCTTTCATATTGGTTCCAATATCTGATGCGGCATCTCCCATAATGACGAGAGTACCACCCTCCATACCAGCACCGGCTCGTTTTCCTGCTGAACCACGGACAACCACTAATCCTCCAGACATTGCAGCGCCGGCTTCAGCTCCTGATGAGCCATGACAGATGATTTGTCCATCTTGTTGTTTCATTCCTAGACGAGCTCCACATTGTTGCTCAACAACGAGTTTTGCTCCCCGATTCCACGCGCCAAACCAACCACCTGCTTCGCCTTCAAGAGTAAAATTACCACCTGAGGCGCAAATCGCAGCCATATCTCCAATGTTGCCAAGTAAGCGAACTCTCGCTCCAACTGGTAAATGTGAAGCAACACCCATCTCACCATCTCTTGGTTTTGGGTCATCACCTCGGCCCCAGCCGATTTTTATCGCTTTGTTTGATTCAAGAGCACGAACGAGTAGTGAATTTAATTCGCGATTCAACTGAATGCTCTTCTCAACCATCTGCCGCATATCACTACCTCAACCCCCCTTGGATGCCACTTTGTTATTGATGCTGACGCACGAAGTGGTAGGTGATTTTGCTAATTAACGCCCTTTGGGCGAGGGTTGAAACATCTTCTTGTTGGGGATTTATTGATTAAAGAATTATCGATATTTCTCCGTGATGTTCATAGAATAGTGGCTATCGCAATGGATTGCCGGCAACGGCATGTGTGGTCAGTGGATGTCGAAAATCAAGGTCGCAATAAATGGGTTTGGAACGATTGGTAAGCGTGTGGCTGATGCCGTGGACGCTCAAGACGACATGGAAATCGTTGGCGTAACAAAGACAGGACCTTCATTTGGTTGTGATTTAGCAGTCAAGAAAGGATTCCCACTTTATTGCACCTTTGACGACGCTGACAGTATCTCACGCTTCGCTGACCGAGGTTATGTTTGTTCAGGTGGTCTTTCAGATTTGCTTGCAATCTCCGATGTTGTTGTAGATTGTTCACCCGGGAAAATGGGTGCAGAAAATCTAGCCAAATACCAAGCGGCTGGGGTGAAATATATGTTCCAGGGCGGAGAAAAACACGCTCTTACTGGCCGCTCATACACTAGTTCAGCCAACCACGCAGAGAATCTGAATGTTGAGGGCACACGGGTAGTTTCGTGTAACACAACTGGCCTTTCAAGAACATTAGTTCCTTTGTATGAGCACTGTGGTTCACTCAAAGTTGAGTGCACCATGATTCGTAGGGCTGCCGACCCTGGTGATTCAGGCAAAGGGCCAATTAATGCAATTAAACCGGTACTCAAAGTGCCAAGTCACCACGGTCCAGATGTGATGACTGTAAAGCCAGAAATTGAAATTAATTCGCTAGCAGTTGCAGTACCGACAACTATCATGCACACGCACGCGATAATCGCTGATTTACCATCAGGTCACGGCCTTACGACTGAAAGTATTCTTGACATGTGGAGAGAGACCCCAAGGGTGATTGTTATGCATGGTGAAGAAAACAGAATTACCACTACAGCAGAAGTGATGGAAATGGCCCGAGATATTGGCCGTAAGTGGGGCGATTTACACGAGATTTTCGTATGGGAAGATGGGGTGTCTTTACAAGGAGACCGGCTGTATTATTTCCAAGCAATTCATCAAGAAAGTGACGTTATTCCCGAAAATGTTGACTGCATCAGAGCACTTATGGGGACTGAGGGTGATTGGCAAGCAAGTGTTGCAAAAACCGATGCAGCGATTGATGCTTACTACAACTTGTAATCAATTCAATCTACTTGCTACTTTGACTGTAGGTGTGATTTAAGGCAAAATTTTCAGATAAATTAAAGCGAGCATGAGACGCTCTTAGAGCGTCAACCATCAAAAGGGGTGCATTGAGTCGCCAAGTCAATGCGTCGAGCGTCAGCACCGTTTCTCCTAGTCTTTCTGATGCTCACTATGTCCTTAGGAAGTCTTTCGAGTGATGGGGTGGGAAATCCCGAAACCCCTATCTCACAACTTAGTCAATCAACCCCGCAATGGACAGCCGAACAGGCCGCTCTTCAATGGGCAAGTACCTCTCCAAATGATGGGCCACTTGTGCCTCTAACTGAGTCATCTCATCAAATCCACACTATTTTAGGTTCTTTTGACCCAACTAGTGAACTGCCGCCACTACCACCAGAATCCTATCGTGACCACTTTGATATTGACAACACTAGGTTTGCTATCATACAACTAGTTGAACACGATTACACCGTTTTTGAAGAACTGTTAACTCGTCTGGGTTTGGTTGATTTGGATTACATTCCAGATGACAGTTATTTGGTACGCTTGCCTGCAGACTCTACTGCTGCATTGTCGGCAATAGAAGAATTGTCTAATCACCCTTCAATTCGTGCGGTTATTGTTCAACACCCGGGATGGAGAATGCATCCCGATTTAATGCAAATTTCTTTGGATGCTTTATCTGGTGTTTCAGGCCCTGCTATTGATGTTGATGTGACTCCTGCTGGTGACCTTTCAGTTGAACAGATTGGTGGATTAAAGGAACACCTATCTTCAACTGGTGCCGAAGAAGTTCGTTGCGATGCTTGGTTATGTCAAGTGAAGAGTATTGACCCCTCTTGGATGATAGTCCTTGCTAATGATGGTAGAATCCTATTTACAGAACCAAGTAGTAATCTTGTTCTTGCAAACGATTATGCGCGGAATATTGCTAGAATTGATGAGGTCGTGAATAATCACAATAGTGGTTTGGATGGTACTGGGGAAGTTGCAGCAATATCTGATTCCGGGCTTGATTCAGACCATGGAGATTTCACTGGTAGATTGTTAACTATTTACAATAATTTTGGGCCGGATAATTCCGGTGCCGACACAAATACAGGTCATGGGACTCATGTGGCTGGCATCATGCTTGGCGATGGGTCAGGCGACTCAACATACCAAGGAATGGCTCCCGCTACCACATTCCAATTTTACCAATTGGAACACGACCAATCCGGACAACTCGCTCGGTGGGGCTCGTTATACGATATGTTCCGGCACTCTCGCCAGCAGTCCGCTGGGGTTCACAGCAATTCTTGGGGGGCTGAGAACATGGGTGGCCAATATACCTCTGATAGCCGGTCCGCAGACGCATTCATGGATGATTACGGTGATTATACCGTTCTATTTGCTGCAGGTAATGATGGAGCATCGGGTCAAACCACTGTGTCACCGCCATCAACTGCCAAGAATGTCTTGACAGTGGGTGCATCCACAACCGGCCGCCCATTCACTGCATCGGTCGGCCAAGTTGCATCATTCTCCAGCCAAGGCACTACTCTTGATGGGCGAATCAAGCCAGATATTGTAGCACCTGGTGTGCAAATTTGTTCGGCTAGGGCCGAAGAGGCTCAGTATCCAGCGGGTCCGTCTTGTTCTAACGCAAGACATGGAAATAACGACCCGATGTACATGAAGGCTGATGGAACATCTGCAGCAACCCCGGTTGCTGCTGGCGCCACAGTTCTTGTACGCCAATTCCTCCGCGATCACATGAATATAAACCAACCTAGAAGCGATCTGATTAGAGCGATTCTGATTAATGGTGCTAAGGATTTAGGTTCCGCTGATATTCCAAATTCTGATGAAGGATGGGGTCAACTCGATTTACAACGCAGTATCTACCCAACTAGTGGCATTTTGGCATTGAATACTTTCTTAGACTATAACCAATCTCTTAGCCCTGGATATTCTTACCTGTACACATATGGGATAGATGGAGGTTACGGATTCTCTGTGACCTTAGTGTGGAACGACCGCGAAGGTTCTTCATCGGCTAGCCAATCTTCTCCTCGATTGGTCAACAACCTCAATCTACTGGTTACCGCACCAGATGGTACGACTTACAAAGGCAATATCTTTTCAAACGGATTCTCAACATCTGGAGGTACTTATGATACTCTAAACAACGTGGAGAGGGTAAAGGTAGGAAGCACACAATCAGGTAACTGGACCATCCAAGTCTCAAACGCCGGGGGTAATTTACAAGACTATGCTATGGTAATTACCGCGATGGGAAATGAGAATCCGGTCAGCGACTTGGCTACTGTTTCCTCCAGCCTATGGGTGTCTACCAATGAACCATTAGAGAGTGAAACATTGATAATTGGCGCAAATTGGGTTAATCAAGCACCGTCAACAACTGCTCCTTATGATGTTAAAGTTGAAGACTTGACTACCGGAGTAATTCTGTATAATGTTTCTAAGAACGGGCTGGCTGGAGGGTCAAGTGATTCTCTGGTTTTCACTCACGCATTCACTCCTACTGGATTCCATGACCTGCGCCTGACTCTAGACGTTTATGATACGGTAGTTGAACCCAATGACTTCACTACTGGAGTCAATAACAATGTCTTCAATTTACAAATCAATGTGTCTGCTATTGGTGTTAGAATAACGCCGTTTACTGAGGCTGGTTCGCCGCCGGTAGGCGAAACTGAATTGGCGGCGGCTAAGATTCGTCACATTGACCCGTCGCTTGATGATTCCATCACCTTTAGGCTAAAGATTTCAAATGAAGGAACAAGCAATGAAAGTGTTGATTTCAGGGTCACTCCGGTTCAACTGCTTCGTGACGATGGGATGCTTGACCCACCTGCTGATGACTGGTTAAAATTCCTTTCAATTCAACCATTCTACCAACTTGATGCTTTGGGTGGCGGGAATAGCGAAATCATACTTGATTTAACTTTGAGAGATGATACGGCAGATTTAGGAGCTACACCTTACCCATTGTATGCTTTACCAGGCACTTATGTGGTGGATTTGACCGCTTGGTATCGTTCATCACCAGTGGTGTCACACACAGTCAGACTAACCATCATTGTCGATGATATTGATGGGATGATTACCTCACTAGCCGGTGTTTCAGGACTTACAGCTGTGCCAGGTGAGGAGGCTACCTTCTCGGTTTCAGTCATGAACCCAGGCAACTCTCCTAGCGTTTACAACATCTCTTGTGAGACGCCAAATAGATGGACTATGTCCCTAGGTGATGGGAATTCTTCTAGTATCACTCTTGAGCCACTTGCTCGCCTACAATATCTTTCAGTGGCGGTAAGAGTGATGGTGCCCTCAATGTCAGGAGGCGAGCCAGCAGCGGGCATAGTTGAGGATATTACCTGTATTACCTCGCATGCAACTAATCCAGCCTTAACACAAACAGATTCATCAACCGTGACTGTTGCCGTTTTAGAAGAATTTGGTACAGATTTGTATTCATCTAATGGCGTCCCCGTCGGTGCGGCAGGAAATGCTTTGGACGAGGCCGTTAATAACGGCCAAGACCTCAATCTCTCACTCATTGTTGCGAATCTTGGCAATGTTCCAATTAGTCTTAATGTGAAAGTAACTCCATCCAATCCAAATTGGCCACTCGCTTTGTTTTGCGATGACGTTCAAGATGATAACACGCTATCACTTTCAATAGAACGCGGTGAGTCAATAGATTGTAGAATTCAAGTTATTGTACCCGCAGAAGTCTCAAATGGCGATTCCAATACAATCAACATTAGAATACAATATTCATTGACAAATTTCATCATCAATAGAACAGAACTCAAAGTAGAAGAGCGGCCTGAATTGATTTTGTTAGGCCCCCCGCTTGACACAATGAATGTGATTCCAGGAAAAACCGCGTATGGCTCATTCACCGTTATCAATCAAGGAAATGTTCCCTTAACCCTAATGTGGGAGTTTGGAAGTGTGCCAGAAGATTGGCAGGTTGGCTTCAAGACCCCGCCAACTAATTCACTAGGAATCCATAGGGAAGAGGTAATACAAATCTCCATTCTAATGCCATCGGGTACACCAACCGGTTTACTTAGTGATTCATTAACGCTGTTAGTCACTGGGACTACTTCTGGGGGCGAAGAACTGGCCCGTAGTGTGATGGTTTCTCTAATCGGAGAAAAGGGTGCTTGGTTATCATTATCCACCGATATAGATGATTTTGAACGGGTTGAGAAAGGCGGTGAAAGGACAGTCAATATGACTGTTAAAAATGATGGCAATACCGCATGTAAGGTTGATTTCGAAATGCTAGCGAATGATGGTTGGATAGTCTCAGGCTTGACAACGATTCAGAACCTTGATGCAGGCGATTCTAAAGTACTTGAAATCTTGATTTTAAATGAGGGGGGTGTTGGTTCAACTGATGTAGTGATTACAGCAGTTCCAACTTCTTCAGTTGGCGCAGAATTGATTAATGGCTCAACTGAAATCCATATGTCATCAACTTCACTTACTGGAGATGACGGTGGCTTACTGAATATCTTGGAGGCAGCCGGCGTTCCCGGATGGGCTGTTGGCTTGGTAGCACTAATTTTCCTTGCTGCTTTAGCGGGTGCAGTAATAATGTTGAGGAAAAACTCAAACACATTTGATTCAGGTGAACAAATCATTTCCTCAGGTTCAGAGATCTTAGGCAGTGTTGAGCAACGTAGAGATGCGGCTCTTGACACAGGAGTTGCTAGCGACGACATGGTTTCTGGCACTGTGAGTGCACATGAGGTTACTGCGGCATTAGCAGCCTCTGGACCAGGGCCCCTAGCACCACCTAAGCCCACAGGTGCACCGCCACCCCCCCAAGGTCTACCACCACTTCCCGGTGGCGCACCGCCTCCACCAAGTGGATATGTTCCTGATAGGAACAAATGACACCAGTTTCGGACCGTCGTGCTTATTGAGAAGGTCTATTTCGCCGATAATATGAGTCAGTCAATCGTACTGTTTGGCCCACCCGGTGCCGGCAAAGGTACGCAAGCCGATGCGATTGTTGATGCAACGGGAAAACCACAGGTGTCAACTGGTGATATGTTGCGAGCTGCTTTAGCGGCTGGAACCACACTTGGTCTAGAAGCCAAGAAGTACATGGAAGCAGGTGAACTAGTGCCAGATGATATCATCATCGGCTTGATTGAAGAGAGGATGCAACAAGACGATGCTAGTGAAGGAGTATTGTTTGATGGCTTCCCAAGAACAATCCCGCAGGCAGAAGCCTTAGCGGAAATTGCAGAAGTCTCTCTTGTGATATCGATAGAAGTTCCAGACGATGCAATTGTTGGAAGAATTGTGGGTAGAAGAATGGACCCTGACACGGGTGACATTTACCACGTCACATTCAAGCCGGCACCAGCGGATATTGCTGAACGCCTCATTCAAAGAAAGGATGACAACGAGGAGGCGGTCAGAACTCGCCTATCAGCATATCATAATCAGACATCACCACTCGCTGAGTGGTATGCGGAAAAAGGGCTCCTTGCTACAGTCAACGGCAATCAAGCAATGGCTGATGTCGGAGCCGAAATCTCAGCAGTTCTAAACTAAAATTTGGGTGATTTAATGGGAAGAAGGGGACGCTCTCGAGGCGCAAAAGCCAGAAAAGTTCGGGCAGTTTCCTCACGAAATCACCTTGAAAATCTTCTCCAAGAACCTTGGAATCATCCTGATGCGTCAGTTAATTCTGCGGCTAAGGATATACTGAACCTGTCAAAGAAACATCGTTTGGGTCTACCAGATGGGAGAAGGCCTTGGGTGTGTCGCTCGTGTAAAATCGCGCTCCGACCAGGGATTAATGCAAGCGTTCGCGTGCGTGGGAAAATATTGAGAATCACCTGCCTTTCGTGTGGCAGGACAAACCGGTGTGGGCCGGACTTCGTTAAAGGTGATGAATAATGGTTGAAGTGGATAAACGAATACGAAAAAGGGCTCTAGACCCGACTTTAGAAGTGACAATTAGGGTTGGGAAATCTGGCTTGACTGACTCGGTTGTAAGCGAGTTAAATTCACAGTTGAAGTCGCGAACATTTGTCAAGGCAAAACTCAATCGCGGTTTGGCAGATGATTCAGCAGACCGGAAAAATCTCTGGCAGATGCTAGCCGATTCCACCAATTCAACCTTAGTTGTAATGCGTGGTAATGTTGCAGTTTTCTATCGTTAGGGTTTGAATTTTTCAAATGACTTTGATATTGCTGATGAGTTAATTATTCGCTCCGATTACATCTTTGCGTGGCGGAGGATTCAACAGCGGTTCGGACCTCCGAGGTACGATGACAGTAATACCACCCACCTGGCTTGAGGGTCTTCTTGGCACACTCATTCTCTCTTTATTGGTTGCAATCGCTATCCGTTGGGTGAGACTTCCCTACACCATCGCACTGGTAATTGTCGGCCTTGTTCTAGGCTGGCTCGGCGAATCTATGTTCGCTGGATTAGAGCCTGGTGGTGGATTATTATCGGCCGAATTAATTCTCTTCATTCTGCTGCCCCCTCTACTGTTTGAAGGCTCGTCAGCGATGCACATAGACAAACTCCGTCGGAATTGGAAAACCATCTCACTATTAGCGATTCCAGGGGTATTACTGAATACATTGATTATTGGGCTAATCTGCTGGCGATTTGTTTGGTGGGGTGAAGACAATGGTCTACTTTACGGACTATTGGTTGGCTCAATTTTGGCGGCTACGGACCCAGTTAGCGTTCTTGCGTTGGTTCGCTCTTTAGGTGCTCCGAAGCGACTTTCTGTACTACTTGAGGGTGAGTCTTTGTTTAACGATGGGACTGCGATTGTGGTTTTCAACATTATTTTAGTGACTACACTTTCGGTAATTGCAGGTCAATCTATTGACCTTGGTAATGTCATCACAGATGGAATAGCCTCCTTCATGTTGGTTGTCACAATTGGCATTGTTGCAGGCTACATCTGCGGCATGGTTGCCAACCATTTATTGCAACAGAGTGAGGACCATCTGGTTGAAATCGCTCTTACTGTTGCTCTCGCCTTCGGCTCGTTTTTACTGGCTGAAATGATGCAAGGAAGCGGCGTAATCTCTGTTGTTGTCGCCGGCCTTTTAGTTGGTAATAAGGGTGTGCACGAAGGCATGACTCCGACCGCCCGGGTAGGTTTACATCACTTTTGGGAAGTGGTATCTTTCCTTGTTAACAGCATCTTATTCGTCTTGGTGGGCTATGAGTTGCAATCTGTTTTATCATGGGATATTCACACTGGTTATCTTGCCCTAATTGCGATTGGTGGGGCTTTAGTTGCCCGATTAGTGGTGTTCCCACTTACCGGTTTGGCAAACATTGGTGAGCATAGGAAAATAGACAGAAGATGGCAATTGGCTATGTGGTGGGGTGGCCTGCGAGGAAGCATTCCGATTGCCTTGCTGCTCTTGCTTTCACATATTGTTCACGAAGGCCAACAAGTATTAATCAATGGAGAAATTGTCAATATCAAATTTGACGAAGGCATTTATCACGATATGTTAGTGATAGCCTTCAGTGTGATTTTATTCACTTTAGTGGTGCAGGGATTAACCATGAAACCCTTGTTGCATAAGTTGGGGATTTCTGGTAGATTAGCTGAGAGTGAAGCCCGTTACGAATCGGCACTTGCTCGGCTTGTTGCCTCGCGTGCGGCCTTGAGAAAGTTGTCCTCACTAAGCACTCAGGGTTTGATAAATGAAATTGATAGAGAGCGAATGGCCTCCCCATATCACGCGAGTATTGAGAAGGCTAAATCACGAATTGAGGAGTTGTCGAATACTTCACTTGTGCATGCAAGCAGAATTGAATCCGCAAGGAGAGACCTTATTCGGGCGGAAATTGAAGCATTACGTGAAGCAGAGAGGCTTGGACAATTGAACCCTCACGTGATTGAGAGTACCTTGAAAGGACTTGATTCTGCGCTGGCATCATCTGAATTCGCTCACGAAGAAATCACTGTAGTGAAAGACTCGTTATCTGGAGGGTTTGATGAGGAATTGGACCCAGAAGAATTGATTCCTGACTCAACTCAATCAATTATTCACGATGAAACATTGGCAGTGATTGAAGAAGAGTGAGCATCATTTTTCGTTGAGGTTTTTTCTTTAATTTTTCGCGATGCTTTTAGATATCCTTCAACCCGGAGGAATCATGCTTGGTCCGGAGCCCCTGGTGTTGCTAGTATTTATTGTCTCTTTTGTACTAATTCTTTCTGAGAAATTACACCGCACAATTGCAGCATGGTTCGGGTGCGTTTGCATGCTATTTTTGGGTTTGACGATGAGTGTTTTCAAGAAGTGTGAAACCGTTTCAAGCGAGGATGGAGGGAACATTTTTGCAAGATTCGGAGGCGGGGGTACCGTTGAAATCTGTCACGAATCACTTGAGGGCATGATGTTACATTGGATTCATTTCGATGTTATCGGTCTATTGTTGGGCATGATGATTTTTGCAGCCCTGCTTGAAGTCTCAGGATTCTTTGAGTATGTGTCCGTGAAGGCCGCTAAAATGTCGGGTGGAGATCCATGGAAGTTGGTCGTCTATCTAGGTACATTCACTACCCTAATTTCCCTGGTAATCGACAATGTGACTGCGATTATTATCATAGCCCCTGTCACACTTAGAATATGTCAAAAATTGGAGATTAATCCAGTTCCTCCATTACTTGCCGAAGCCATACTTTCGGACACGGGAGGCGTGGCATCCATGGTAGGGGACCCTCCAAATGTCATGATTGCCAGCCAAGCCAGCGGCATGGATGAACTGGCCTCTCTGTTTGGATTCAATGGCTTCCTGCTTCGATTGGGTGTTCTGACATTATTTGCTTGGGTTATAACCTTGGGATACCTTCGTTATTATTACAGGGATTGGCGTGAATCTAAGCCAGCCAACGTTGAAGCAATTTTGGAGGAAGATGAATGGGATTGCATCGAACATCCATTGTTGATGAAGACAACACTATGTATTCTAGGTGCTACAGTTGTCATGTTCTCGGCAACTGAATTTTTGCACCTAAACATTGGGATTCACGCGTTGGCTCTTGCTGGTGCAGGTATTGCGTTGGTTGCGGCAAAGCCCGAAGACAATGAAGTACTGCGCCACGGATTGATACACTCTGTGAATGAGAAGGTTGAATGGCACGCCCTACTTTTCTTTGCTGGGTTGTTTATTTTGGTTGGGGCGATGGGAAATGTCGGATATCTCAAACTTCTTGCTGATTGGATTTTCGATAATTTCGGTTCCAACCATGTGATGCTTGCAGTTGCAATCATTTGGGTCTCAGCAATCGCAAGTGCCTTTGTCGACAACATACCCTTCACAGCTGCGATGATTCCCGTGATTGTGTCCATCGGTGTAGCCGATCCCACTGTCGACATGGCTCCACTATTCTGGGCACTAGCAATGGGTGCTGGATTCGGTGGAAATGCAACACCAATCGGTTCCAGTGCCAATGTCATGGCAGTCTCAATTAGTGAGCGCGGCCCGAACCCAATAACGACGAAGGAATGGATGAGAGTTGGATTCCCTGTGATGTTCATCACTTGCATGGTAGCCACTGTATTCATGATTATTTTCCACGGGATACTTTACAGTTCTTAGATGAAAAGACGTGCCCAGTTTGGGCAAATATTTTCATTTTCATCTGCGCTAATTGCGTGGGCAGCATAACGGTAGCATCAAAGAGGAGCACGCACCCACACAGCATGATGCAGGAGTGCGACGCCTGCGGGCTGATTTTTGGTGGCAATGATATTTGTCCTTCTTGTGGTAGCAGAATATCACATCTTGCTGAAGTCTCAGATACTGATGGTAAAATAGTCCCGAATGGCGAACTTCCAGGGCTTAACCGATTGGTTAGCTCGATGGATGGTATTGAAAAAATAGATATGGGGGCGACTAATTCACTTCCACGTACTTCCTTACCATTTTCAATTGGGGGGTCTACAGGTGGGCAAACCTCCCTCCCTTTTGGGGTTGGTAGTCCGAGTAGAGGTGAGGAGGAAATTGATGATTCAAACGATGCCCCTGCTCCAACACCTATTGAAAAACAACCCGAAGAATCTTCTAATGAAATAGTTCAACAAGTTGAAACATCTGAGGTGCAAATTCAAACAGCCGCTGAACAAGACGAAACATCTGTTGAGCAAATACAGGTAGTCAAATTGGCCCAGCCAGAACAAGAAGTGATGTTGGTTGCTAGAATATTATCTGATGTTGATGATGATTTAGAACATGATACTACGATTGTAGATGAAGAACCTGAAATTAAGATTTTTGAAGGCAGTTCTTCACCAAATGAAACCATGAATTATTCTACCACTGATGGCACTGTAGAAGGTGTTGACCAAGATGTAATTCTGCATGAGGAAGATATAGTCTACCACGACTTTGGTGATGAGTTACAAGTTAGTGAAGTCTATGTTGATTATGACAGCTTTGTAGATCCTGCTACAACCTCTGTTTCATTTGACCCAACGGTGATGGAAGGGACCGAACCGGAATTAATGCCGGCTCGGGCACTAGCAGTCACAGGCCTGGGGGATTCCGGTTTACAGGAGCAGGCGCATATTGGATTCGCCGCTTTGGCCCAATCAAATTGGCAAGAGGCAGCAGATTGTTTCAGAAAAATCTGCGAATCACAACCAACAAATGCGGCTGCCCTCAATAATTTTGGTCTCTCATTACTGCAACAAGCATTGTTAGTTCAAGAAGAGAGACCTAGCCAACATCCAGCAGATGAACCACATTTTGAAGCATCTGTATTGGCGTTGAGACAAGCAGCAAAAGCATCACAAAATGATGTTTCGGTAATTTGTAACCTTGCAACTGCTCTCAGTTCTTGCCATCGACACGAAACTGCACTCAAGTTCTACGATGTTGCGCTATCACTAGATTCGGAAGATGTCTCTGCAATAAACGGCAAGGCAGTTTCAATGATAGGAATCCGTGAATTCGACGAAGCCACAGAATTGCTCCGACAAGCATCTGGCCTAGCACCGGATAACGAGTTAATTTCGGGCAACCTTCACCGCATCTCTCCAATGGGTTGAAGCAACCTTAATTTATTCCTTGAAATCGCACTCTATCCCTCATTTAGCCGCATCGTAAAAAAGGCGTCTGATTCGGTGCATTCATAAAGGGGGGGTAAGTCGGCGAGATGCTTACAATGCACCTTGTGATGTGCACATTACAAGGGAAGTAGATTGAGGACGCCTCGCCCTGTGGGGAAACGAGGTGTTCTGTGAAATCAAGATAGATAGATTCCTGGACACCAGAGGACTCACACAGGAAAGTGTGGAGTAAGAGAATAAAAAGCAAATTGATGCTACAACCTGACTGGGGGATGGCTCGGCTCGAGAGCTGATGAAGGTCGTGACAAGCTGCGATAAGCTACGGGGAGGCGCATGAATGCCTTGGATCCGTAGATGGCCGAATAGGACCTCCTGGCTTTACGAAGTCATTCCCGTATTAATTTACTGGAAAGGGAACCGCCCGAATTGAAGCATCTTAGTAGGGCGAGGAACAGAAATCAAACGAGATTCCGTTAGTAGTGGCGAATGAACACGGAATAGAACAAACCGAATCCGCTTGGGAAACCTTGTGGAGATGTGGGGTATGGATCACCTATCGTCTAAATTCACGAAGCAGAAGTCGATCTGGAACGACGTACCATAGAGGGTGAAAGTCCCGTATGTGTAGTGAACATGACCAAGTGGTGAATCCTGAGTAGCGTGCGTTGGATATCGCGCGTGAATATGGGAGGCATAAACTTCCAATTCTAAATACAACTCGAGACCGATAGTAGACCAGTAGTGTGAACGAAAGTTGAAAAGTATCCTGAGAGGGATGTGAAAAGAACCTGAAACCAGTTAGGGACAGACTGAATAGGCGTGAAAGCGAAGATATGAGCAGCGTCTATTCGTGCGTTTCGAATAATGCCCCTGGGAGTCTTGATCATTGGCGAGGTTAAGCAGTTGATCTGCGAAGCCGTAGGGAAACCGACAAGTCCGCAGCCCGTAAGGGTGAGGGACGAGATGTGCTCGTCTGAAGTCAATGGTGGAGGACCTGAAGCCTATCGATCTATGCCTGGCCAGATTGAAGCCCGATGAAAGTTGGGTGGAGGATCGAACCGTTGCTGATGTGCAAATCGCTCGGACGAGTTGGGTATAGGGGTGAAAGTCCAATCGAGATGGGCAATAGCAGGTTCCGCGCGAGACTACTCGTAGGTAGACCTCTGTGGAGATAGATTGTGCTGTAGAGCACTGATTGGGTATTTAGGGGGAGCGATCCCTCGGTATGCTGTCAAACTCCGAAGGTGCAATCATTGTAGAAACAGGGAGTGAGTCGCGGTGGGTAAGCTACCGTGACGAAAGGAGAACAGTCCAGCCTAGCGTTAAGGTCCCAAAGTACTAACTAAGTGTCAAAGACAAACCGTGTCCGTGGTCGAAAACAACCAGAAGGTGGGCTTAGAAGCAGCCATCCTTGAAAGAGTTCGTAACAGATCACTGGTCAAGCTTGCGGGCCGGGAAAAGGGACGGGGCTAAAGTTAGTCACCGATACGCTAGACCAGCGAAAGCTGATGTGGTAGCGCGGCGACATGTTCGGGTAGAAGGTAGGCCTTGAGGTCTACTGGACCGTATATGTATGAGAATCTAGGGAAAAGTAGCAGCAAAGAGTGGTGAGAATCCGCTCCACCGGAGGGGCCAGGGTTCCTCGGCAATGTTCATCAGCCGAGGGTTAGCCGGTCCTAAGGTCATTCTTAACCGAAATGATCGAATAGGGAAATGCGTTAATATTCGTATGCCTTTGTGCAATTATGGTAACAGCTTGGGCTAGTCTCACGGGTCATATGTCAGGCCCGAAGGATGTATAAGAAATTGGAGAACCGTCATGGTGAGAAGATTTCGAAATCATTCGACAGTATGAGATGACGCCTAGGTTCCGTGAAAAGCCGCACAAATGACCGTACCTAGAACTGACACAGGTGCCCCTGGGTGAGTAGCCTAAGGTGTGACGGGAAAAATATCGCGAGGGAACTCGGCAAAATAGCTCCGTAACTTCGGGAGAAGGAGTGCCAGCTTAGAGATAAGCTGGTCGCAGTGACCAGGGGTCCCCGACTGTTTAATAAAAACATAGCCGACTGCCAGTCCGAAAGGATGAGTATAGTCGGTGAATCCTGCTCAGTGCCGGTATCTGAAACCAGGGTTCAACCTGGCGAAGGACCGGTAAACAGCGGGGGTAACTATGACCCTCTTAAGGTAGCGTAATACCTTG
>Ga0209089_10002431_pt1 | contig 16473 bp, 10 predicted proteins | sample ArcticOcean_MG_C_FD_187431 | JGI IMG/M metagenome (GOLD analysis project Ga0209089, IMG submission 187431) | Marine microbial communities from western Arctic Ocean - ArcticOcean_MG_CB2_150 (SPAdes) (version 2) | ecosystem: Environmental > Aquatic > Marine > Oceanic | place: Arctic Ocean: Canada... | reverse complement strand
AGCTGGCAATGTTCCCGATCGAGCTGACGATATCGGCGGGAGTCAGGTTGGTAAAACCGGAGAAAAGGTCGTTGAAATTTGTATTGACCACGACCGAGGGGCTCAGCGGGTTGCCACTGACCTGGATCGAGCCCGTTCCGGCGACAATCTCCGTGTCCGGGTTTGCCGGGTCCAGAGGATTGGCCGCGCTCGCCACGACCGTGAACTGGAAATCGAGTTCCGGGTCGGCGGTCCCTGTCGAGTCGGTCAGGGAGACATTGGCTGGATTGAAAACGGGTCCCCCGCTGCTGCCAAGCCCACTGGTATCGAGCAGGATGCCGACGTCCAGTGTGGTGTGATCGATGCTGGCGTCAGCGCGAAGAAAACCAATCGTCAAGCCAATACTATCACCCGGAACTGCCGCCAATTCGAGCCCGGCCAGCAGGCTGGAGAGGCTGGCCGATATTCCAGTGCCGCTCAGTGGGGTGGCCACGACAAACTCGGCGTTCAGGCTGGAAGTTGTATCCAGCTTGGAAGCCGAGTCGAAGGTAAGCCCGAGCCCGGCAGCTTCGACCCCAAAATCGAGTGCCAGGTTACTTGTCCGGGTCACGGAGGTGGAAAAGGGGAACTCGATTTGCGGAGGAGTTGTGGTCAGGTTGATGAGTGGCGCATCGAGCTGGAGCGTAATCGTGGCCTCTCCGAGTCCGCGAGGGATCGTGCTGGCATTGGAGAGACTCAGTGGTGTCCCGGGGAACTTGAGCAGGGTCTGGGCCGATCCTGTACCGGAGACCTGGAAGTCATTCACCTGGCCATCCTCCAGGACAAACGCCAGTCGCTCGAGGGACCCCCGGGAGACAGCATTGACTTTCCCCTGGGTCAGCGGCAGTGCCTGGAGGCCGGCGTTGAGAGCGGCGACCAGGTCGTCTGTATCGTAAGTGCCGCTGGACAGGCCACTGATCACGCTCAGGTCGGAGTCGCCATCTCCGTTAAAATCTGCAGCTTCGACCGGTGTAAGGTTTGAAGCATCGCCGTTGACGATCACCCTGGCCACTTCATCGTCGAGGAAAAACAGGAAATTGTAGTCGGCGTCATTCGCGTTTGAACCGGCCGGAAGGGAGATCGGTGCCAGTAATGCCGCTCCCAGGTGATCCAGTGCCAGGGGACTGTTCGGTGAGGTCGGGAAATGTCCTTCAACGGTATCGACAATGTTCTTGGAGGTGATTGTCGCGGAGGCCGTGGCGAGGTAGTCGTCAATCGTGAATCGCAGTTCATCGAAAAGTTCCCGGACGCCGATGGCGTCGGCGACGGACGTTCCCACCCCGGAGATAGGCAGGGCGGCGTTACCGGATTCTTCCAGGTCAGTGGCAAAGTTGACGAGAGAATCAAGCCCGCCGGAGAGCGTTGTCGCGATGGGCTCGGAATTGATTCCCAGTAATGTGATATTCATGTTCACGATACTGGGGAAGCTATCGAAATCAGTCTCCTGGATAGTGAGGGTGTTGCTGTCCTGGGATATTTCAAAAGGACTGGTTGCTTCAACGGTGAGGTTGTTTGTACCCAGGGCCTGGAAATCCAGGGTGTTACTTGGCTGGGAGGTGGTGTCGGTCAGGGTGACGTCATCGCCCCAATCGGATCCCGGATAGAAAATATCTGCTCCAGGGCCACCCCTGATGGTGACGGGGGTGGCGGAAAGAGATGTGAAGTTTACCGTGTCTCCACCGCTGCCGAGCTGGACGACGAGTTGATTGCCGGCCGAGGGGGAGGTCAGGGTGGTGGGGTCGAACTGGGGGCTCACTGTCTGGTCGGTGAGAACGATGCTTCCGGTGGAACCATCCAGGAGAATGTCGGTTGATGCGGGAGGGATGACGTAGAGGGGGCTGTTGGCATTGCCGGTGTTGGGGAGTACAGCAAGCGTCGAGGGGAACTCCCCTTCTCCCTGGATCAAGGGTTTTGTTTCCAGCTCGCCGTAAGCGTATTCCAGGGTCCAGTCGCCCCCGGCCAGGATGTGGCCGCTGGCATTGGTTGAGGCGGTGACATCGGCAGAGGTAGAAGTGGCAATGTCTGCAAGGAGTGCCTTCCCCTTGGGGCTGCCGGCGAGATGACAGCCATAAACCAGGATGTCGGCTCCTGGGGCCAGTGCGCGGCCCCAGGCGGCAAGGTCAGGCTGGTAGGTGTTGTGGAGGTTGTCGGCAGTGAGCTGGCTATTGCCGAGGGAAAGGGAACCGGGGCTGGCATGGCTGAAGAGGTGAATGGCGGACAGCTGGGAATAATGCGAAAGGTGTTCTGTGATCTGCGTGACGCCGTCACGTGTCGTGTTGACCCAGACAACATCCAGGGGAGTCGTGGCTCTGAAGGATTGGAGCAAAGCTTCCGGCTGGGCAATCCCTCGATCGATGATCACCAGTTCCCGGCCGCCGAAATGCATCGGGACACTCGGAACGGCGGAATTCGTGCCTGTCTGCTGAGGAGGGCCCCGCGCGAAAGGCGCTTCGCGGCGATAGTGGCCGACCGTGGGGGAAAGATCATCTCCGGTGATAGGGTCGCTGGCGGTGTCGCCGGCCGGCGGAGTGGTTGCCTGGCAGTGGGGATTGACGTTGTTTTCGGTGCTCTCCTCGCGGAATTCAATGGAATGGCCAGGCTCGGCCCCCAGTTCGTGGAAGTAGGCATCACTGTCTTGCGGTGTAATCGATCCCTGCAGTTGTTGGATGTCCACCGCATCGTGCGTTTGGGTGACGACAGGAGCGTCTTGTCGCACTTCGGCACCGATGTCGGAGAAAGCTGGCGGGCATGGCCCGGCAACTGCCAGAAGTATTCTCGGCTCCAGGGATTCCACCGTCAGGCGGGAGCGAAAATAGCCGTTCCTCTCAAGAGGGAAGGCTCGGCGGGCAAGCCGGCGTCGATACGATCGCTGACGCATTTTCACGGCGTGCCAATTCCAAGAGGTGTGCACGTCAACCCAAAAGGTAGCCATGCACGTGAGGAAATATCAACTCGGCCGGCACATAAAGCCTTGAAACCAAACGGAATACAGCCGCCGAAAACTTAGCCTAGCAGGCAGGGAATCTTTTGCAATCAGGTCTGGTTTAGAATTGAAAATCCCCGTTCTGACTGCACTTAGGCACTAAAAGGGTCAGCGGTTCTTATCGGGATTTTCTTGAGGAACGATCCTGCAGGTTGGAAAGGTGCGGCCAGAATAGAGAGTGGCTTGTCTGGCGTCTGCGGTTCGTAACTGGAAATAACCTTGTGGAGATCGGGCCGGAGCGACAACCCGTAATCGGACTGGTTGATTGGCTGGAGTGACGAGCGCCGCACCGGCCCCTGTCAGCAGCCTGTTGACGGTGTTGACAACATGACGGTTGTTTTTCAGCGAACCGAAATCGGTTCCAGACATCTCCTGCAGGATTCCTGACAGTCGGAGGAGAGTTTTTTCCGTAAAAGTCCTGGTATATAAGTTTTCCAGCCTGGATGCTGGGTTTCTCGAAGTGGGCTGTCTTTCACGTAGGATTTGTGCAGAACCGAGATCCGCAAAAACCTCATCGACAAGGGTAGGCCTCGTTTCCATTCACTTTCCAATTGATCTCATATTCCCGCTCTTACCAGCTGTTACCTACTAGGTATACAGGATCCTCTGCCGTTGGAAAAGAAGGCGAGGCTGGCTTTGAGAAGATCAATAGTTGAAGGTTGTGCTCAGAAAGAAGCCATCCATCATCACGTCATGATTGGTCTTCGAAAAGACAGCTTCATGAGTGTCATCGAGAAAGACCGTGCGGTCCGAGAGGTTAAACCAGGCGCTGAATTCATAGCCGAGACGAATTTCCACCGCCTCACTATCCCAGCCGATTCCGAGGGCTGCGCTGAAGGCGGGAAGGGCCTGTTCGTAAGAGTCGTTGATGCTGACCAGGATGTCTGCTGCCCCCGACGTGGCGTTGAGATCGGTTTCTTCGAGGAAAACATTGTAGTCCCCGTACATTAACGATCCTTCAGCGTTGCCAAATACATGAAAACCATTGGGGAGAGACCAGATTCCCTCGCCACCCATTCGCAGTCCGAACATCGAAATGTCGACGCTGTTATCGACTTCGCCGGCGTTAAAATCGCGCCCGTCGTAATCAATACTGAACAACTGGTCGTTTTCCGCCCAGCGAATGCCACCAAAGAGGTCAAAAATGGCCCGTTCTCCAGCAACCAGGGAGTGACGCAGTTCCACGTCGAAGATGTTCATGGAAAAGTTGGCCTGCGCCGAAGCAGTCAGGGCCTCTTCGTTAAACTTGGGATGGCTGCGGGTGGCGAAAATATAGGATTGGCCAGGGGGAGCTGCTACCGATGCCGTCGACTCAGCCGTGTAATGACTGAAACTGAAGAGGATCTGCCATTCGTCTTGCATTGCATATGCGACGGATGAACGGAATCCTGAAGACTGTCCAAATTCGACTTCATGGAGTGTGCCGGAGCCGAGGGCCAGGGCCGTCTGGTCTGTGACAATGCCGAAATCCAGGTCGCGGCGGCGAATTTGCCAGTTCAGGTAGTCGACGCTGAAAGTTAGTCTTTTCTGTTTTTCCTTGAGATCCCACTTTTTGTTTTTCAGTGTGTCGTCATCGTTGAAAGTAGCGATGGTGGAAGCAGCGACGGTGGAAGTTAGCTGCGCATAGTCCACCGGGATCACCTGGGACGGGTCGATCAATGGCAAACGTTGCATTTTATCCGGCGAGCGGTGTGGCGTTATGGCGAGAGGAAGGTCATTTCCCCGGGGCGTCGAAATCGCTGTCAGGGGAGTGGCATGATCATCTTGGGCGAGGATGGGAAATGTTATTAACCCAATTACCATAGATAAAAACATCGGTTTCATCGTGGCTGGCCCCTTCTTGGAACGCGGAGAGCGAGGGGACCCTCCTGGCCCCTGCATTTCTCTTTGTGTCGACAAGCAGGTGGTACCGGCTAATCCTGTTTGTCGGATAACAACAGGTAGGACGAAAATGGCACGTGAAAGAATCGGCTTGTACGGATTACACCGATTTTTCCTAAAAACGGTGTTTTCGTACTCTGGTTGTCAGTGATCCGGTGAAGTCCGCACAGGCGTCCTTCACGCTCTCGGGGAGCTCGGCCCAGGCCTCCAGCAGGAGCCTCAGCCGCTCGTCATCGCCAAATAGTGCGCCTGATTCTGAACCACCCTGTTTCAAAAGTGGCGTTTTCTGCAGGGAAGAGGGCACAGGTTTGAATCCCGTGTCGCCCACTCCCCTCCCCTGCAGGCTCTCGCACTCGGCTGCATGGACCGGGGCTGACACATCCCCTCCACCCTGTGAATGTGCTGCCCCCGTTGGCGGGCGGCTAAAATCGAGCGAGTTGCCATTCACTTGGGATCACCATGTGCCCGAAACAACAAGTTGCCGTCGGGGTGGTGGATCAGTTTTTCGACGGATCCTTGGCCTGCGAGCGATAGACCGGTTTCAGCCCTCGCTTCCATGTCTTGCCCTCGAGGTCATGGCCAAGGGACTTGAAGTGGGAGAAAAGCGTGCGCTGTAACTGATCGGCCCTGTCCGGGTGCGCATCGGCCAGGTTCATCATCTCCCCGGGGTCGTCTTGCAGGTGATAGAGTTCCCGGCTCTTTTCTTCCAGTGTGTAGATCAATTTCCAGCCGTCGGGAGTGATGATCGAGCGTTTGAAGGTGTAGTCCCGATAATCGGTCTCGGAGAAGACATTTCTTCGCGCTGGTTCTCCTGCCATCGTCGCTGCCAGGCTTGTGCCGCGAAGCTGTTTTTGTGCTTGTGCCGGGACCTTCAGATTGAGCACATCGAGGATGGTAGGCATCACGTCAATGCTGCTAATCCTGTCCGTGATCACCGTGCCGCTGGTTTGCCCCGGCAGCTTGATCACCAGTGGGACATGGATCAGCTCGTTGTAGAGCGTGAAGCCATGGTCGAAGCGGCGATGCTCGTAGAACTCTGTGCCATGGTCCGACGTCAGTAGGAACAGGGTCTTCTCGGTCAGGCCGAGCCTGTCCAGGGCGGCGAGGAACTCTCCGAACTGCTTGTCCATGCGCTGGATCTTCTCGTCGTAGACAGCACGCCAGAAACGCACATCCTCGTCCCGCAGCGTGAGCTTTCCTTTTTCAAGGCCTTCCTCACGGAGAATTTCCTGTTCCAACTCGGTCCCGGTGTATTTCCGGTCATAATCCGGGTCAACAAAACGGTAGTCGTAACCGGTATCCGGCGTCCGTTGCCCGTGGACGTCATAGCCGTGCAGGAAGAGGAAGAATTTCTTCTCCTTGTTTGCCTGCAGCCATCGTATGGCCCGCGGAATACTCTCTTCGATACTGCCGAATTTCCCTCGCGGATAATAGTAGAAATCAAAACCCTGCTCGTAGCCAAACCCGCCGCTCACCCCGGCATTTCCCGTGAAGCCACCGGTCCTGTAGCCGTTGTGCTTCATGATATCGGCCAGCGTGATTAATTTCGGCGACAGCTCCTTGAGGTTGGCGAGTTTCTTTTCCTGGTCGTTGTAGACCGCGTACTTGTTGGTCATGCGATGCTGCGAGGGATAAACACCAGTGAACCAGGTCATCGAGGCCGGGACTGTCCAGGAAGCCACCGAGATCGCGTTGCGGAAGGTGAATCCCTGCCTGGCAACCTCGTCCAGGAACGGTGTCACCTTGCGCGGGTATCCATAGCACCCGACATGGGCCGCTTGCAGCGCATCAAAACTGACCAGGACGACGTTACAGTCCTGGTACTTGATCGCCCCATCATGGGCGGCTTGCGCAGCGGGTGGCTCCTCGCCTGGGACGTTACCGCTTCCCAGGCAGATCCAGAGCATGCCGGCCAGGATGGTCGAACAAGTATGAGCCTCTTGCATCCGTCGGTTTCCCCCGGGGTGGCCTTGTCTGGTGGGCGTGGTCAGGGTGTCCTGGCAACGCGAAAGCCGGCAAAGTACTTGCACTGGTCAGCCGTAAGGTAGAAACGACTGGCGGATCGACACCCCGATTCGTTCAGCAGCCAGGACCCGCCACGGACCATGCGATGACGGCCATGGTCCGGGCCCTGTGGGTCCTGCCTGGGCGACTGTGCGTAGTAGTCCTCTTCGTACCAGTCCCAGCACCACTCGGCGACATTCCCATGCATGTCGTGCAGGCCCCATGTATTTGGCTTGTAACTGCCAGTTTTTGCGGTTCGCTTCAGGGAATTGTTGATCGACGAACCGTACACGACAATGGTCCGGGACTGGAGATTTGCCTTGCGGTTGTCGGCCTTGACGCCGAAGTGGAATCGATGGCGGCTTGAAGCACGGCAGGCGTATTCCCATTCGGCTTCTGTAGGTAGGCGATACCCGTTTCCCCCGTCGACGACGACGGTTGCATGCGTGATTGATTTACCATCGTGCTCGATGTCCGTCATCCTGTAGTAAGGACGGTAGCCGTCCCTTGCACTCAGGCGATTGCAAAACGAGATGGAATCAAACCAGCTGACCTGTTCGACGGGGAAGTCGCTGGTATCGAGTCGCCGCACCTTTTCCTTGCCGTGGCTCTTTCGCGTGAAATGGCTGGGGGCGAATTCCATCACTTCTTCAAACTGGCCTTGTGTCACTTCGTAGGTTCCCAGCAGGAAGGTGTGGCTGATCTGAACGTCGTGCAGAATCTCCTCAGCCTTGCGGCCTGCCTCGTCCAGGGGGGATCCCATCTGGAAATCGCCGGCTTCAATAATCACCGTCTTCAGGCCCGTGGACTGGCTCTGGCTGCAGGCCAGCATGATTCTTCGAATCAGATGCCTGGCCCGAAACTGCAATTCCCGGTTCGTGTTGTCAGCAGCGACCTGGCGAATGGCTGGCAAGGCGCGTTCACCGAAATGTACCAACTGCTTTGCCGCCGCCTGGCGTACGAGGAAATGGCTGTCCCCAAGTCTCCTGGCCAGGGAGTCGATATGCTGCAGATCCTCATCCCCAGCAGGTTCGACAGGCAAGGCCGGCAGCCCGCTACCCAGCACAAGGGCCAGCAGGATCGTGAAACGGATTGGAAAACGCATGAAATAAAGCATATCGAAAGATACCGAGAGGAACCATCTCCAGTACGGCCGTCTTCACGCTCCCGGGTAGCTCGGCCCACGCCTTCAGCAGGAGCCTCAGCCGCTCGTCATCGCCAAATAGTGCGCCTGATTCTGCACCGCCCTGTTTCAAAAATGGCGTTTTCTGCAGGGAAGAGGTCACAGGTTTGAGCCCCCTATCCTCCACTTGGGAATTAAGCAGGACCCCGCATGATGTCGCACTTGCCGGCACGTGTGGGGTTTTTTCATTGGCAGCTGCGAATTGGAAAGGGTGCCTGGCAGATATCGTCCTAAGGTAGGAATGATTTGGATTCAAACGGGACGTTCAGTGCTGTTTTTAAAGGTTTTTCCCGCTCCGACCGATAACTAAGCATTGTTAGTCTGTTACGGTTGCAGGGATTGTCGGGACGTACGCTCAAGGTGGATATTTATGGTCGGGTTTACCGTATCATCCGACTCCCGGCAGGCAATCGGACTGGCGGTTGAGCATGGCAGCAGGTTCAGGTTCATTTGTCTGGTACTGGTCGTCAGTTGCCTTTTCACGCTCCCCATTCATGGTCAACAACCCGTCGACAGGGAAATCGTGTCGACACGTGAATCAGAAAGTCTGCGATCCACAGAAGAGCCAAGTGATGATTGGTGCTCACTGGCGGTTAAGGATTCGCAGCGTAAGGATTTCTTCACGCGATGGCAAGAAATGGCAGCGCTCTACTCCAATTCTGAGGATCCGTTCATTCAGGAACTTAAATTCATTGGACGATTTCATTACCAATATGGGTTGGTTGATGGCTCGGTCGGCGGGGAGGACGTGAACTACGAAACGGATGAAATGCGTCGATTTCGTACAGGGCTAAGCACGAAATTCCTCAAAAACTGGGATCTGTACGCCGAGGCCGAAATTTCTGACGATCAACGCCCCCGAGGTGAGGATCTGGATATTCGTTTTCAACACATGTGGCAATTTAAGCTGCACCTAGATGTGAAAAAAGCTTTTGATCTGGATAGTGTTGACGGCTTCAAGCTCGGTATTGGGTCACGTGAGATCAACATGTCTTACGAATGGGTTACGTCATCTAAAAGAATCAAAACCGTCGAGCGTTCTGCCATCGCCAACAAGATATGGGCATACAATTCGGAGTTTGCCAATCCAACCGGTATTTGGTTCACTACCGAACGCGAGGCTGTAGCGTGGACACTTGGAGTGTTTAGCACAACACAGAACGACTGGGTTGCCCCATTCAACGATGGAGAGCTCTACTACAGCAACGTTCATTGGGAACTGCAAAGCGGCCCGGATAACGAAGAGACGGACCTGCGATGGACCATGTTTATTCAAGATGTCAGCGCGGGGGACGAGGTTCTTGCTGGTGGCCTCGACTGCGCGACCGCGGTTTCAATTCAACGTAAACGTGGTCCTTGGGAATTTCACCTTGAGGGAATTCTTGGCAACAATGGCGATCAAGTGAATGCAAATCGCGAGGGTGACTTTTGGGCGATTGTCGTTATGCCCTCATCCTGGATCATTAAGGACAACCTTGAAGCGGTCTTTCGCTACCAGTATCAAGGTAGCAGTGAGACAGAGGGAATTCGGCTTAACTCGCGCTACATTCGCCGCGCTGGTGCTCGTGACGGCTTTCCATCGTTAGCCAATGGACGAGGAGATGAACACCACAGTTGTTATTTGGGTATACACAAGCTGATCAACAGCCATTACCAAAAAATTCTGGCCGGTGTCGAATATGACTCTCTTCTGCAAAATGGAAATGAATTGTTCGGCAGCTGGTCAGCTATGGTGGCCTATCGAATTTACTGGTAGAGGCTACTCTCAACGGCCCTTGTAGACTTGTTCTTAATCTTCATGTGGCCTCGCCTTTTTTTGCAACTTCGGCGTGGACATCGACCGTCTCCCGGATTAATTGCTCCAGTTGCTGACCGTTGAGGTTCTGTTCTTCAGCAATGACAAACGACGGAACGAACAACGCCTGCTGGTCATGACTGACGATCAAGACGTGACGGCCATCGTCACCTGCGGATGCGACAGAAAAGGGGAGCATGAAAAGAAGTAGGCAGAGGATTGGAGTGCCAATGCTTTTCAAATTTCACCACCAATCAGAGAACGTGGATGAATTCTATTCGCAGCCAGGCTGTAACGCGCAGCCTCATCTCAGATGTATCTTAATGAAGCGGCCGAGCGACCGGCAAATAAAGAACCCGTTGAACTCTCCGATCCCAACGTCGCTGTGATGGCTTGACCGGATATCGATCGTCGAAGCGGTCTGTCACAGACCTGCCAGTTGCGCATTGGCGTCGCCGAAGCTATCCATCGACACGCCCATGCGATTCATAATGGACAAGTACAGGCTGCACAGTTTTCGCTGCTCGTCATCCTCTCCGCTATAGTCCAGAACACGTCCGGTCTTCAGCGTCCCACCCAGCCCGCCAGCAGTCAGCAGTGGCACCTTTGTGGAATCGTGGCGGCTTCCCGACCACATGTTATTGACCCACAGCAGACACGAATTGTCGAGCACCGTGCCGTCGCCTTCGGGCATCGCATCGAGCCGTCCAGCCAGATAGGCCAGCTGACTGCAATAGTAGCGTGAGATCTTCTCCCAATCCTCTGAACGATCATTGTGGGAGGCTGAGTGATGAGCGTTGCGAACGCCCAGGAAGGGGTAAAACAGGCCCGAAATATCACGACACAACAGGAGTGTCCCCACGCGCGTCTTGTCTGTCTGAAACGCCAACGCAATCACGTCACACATCAGCCGCATGTGCTCGCGAATGTCTTCCGGCAAACCGTTGTCCGGTCGTTTCATTGTGACGACTGATGCTCCGCGATGTTTCGCACGGTCGGCTGCTTTGTTCTGCTGAATTCTCTGGCGTTCAATCCGTTTTTCCACTTCACGTACGCTGGTGAGATATTCGTCAAGCCGGGAACGGTCACCGAAACTGGTCCGACGTCCCAGGCTGGCCGCCTCTTCCCGTACTCGGTCCAGCACACTCTGATTACGACGACTTCCTCGATTGTCGAACAGACTGTCAAACGCCAGGGACGGATAGACTTCCATCGGAACCGGTGACGTCGCGTTCTGCCAGGAAATATGCGAGCTGTACGCCATCGAGAAATTTGTTTCGTGGTAACCCGTAATCGGTTGCTCGCAACCGAGCACCATACTGGGCTGCGCCGTCTCCTGTCCCAGTCGACTGGCTAGGACCTGGTCGACACTGATCCCGCCCTTCAGTTCGGCGCCTTTTTGTAGAGACGCCCCCGAGAGGATGTTTCCCGTCTGCCCAGGATGAATGCCGACTCCGGTTGAATTCTTGTTGAACAGCCCCTCAATCACATTCATCTTTGTCTTCAGCGATTCCATCGGAGCCAGGCTGCGGCTGAGTTCCATCTCGGACCCGGACCCTTTGCCCCACCAGTGATCCGGATGAACACCACAGGCCATGAAGAGCGCGGCAAACCGTTGAGGAAATCGGTCTTCAGCCCCCGTGTCCGATGATTCAGTACTCCAGGCAGGAATGGACTCCAGCCATGGCAGAGCCAGCGTCACACCGGCACCGCGCAGAACGGTCCGTCTTGAGATTCTCCGTGCCAGCTGATCGTGCGGTCGATGCATCTGTTATTGTCCTTCGGAGTGGCCGCCACTACGCCTGTTTAAAAACTGTGGACTGGTCACGATACTTTCGATCAAGCTTCCGAAACGGTAGTCGTCAGCTTCGAGTTTCACTCGCATGTCGTGAACCAGCAGATCATCCGAAAGAATCAAACTGCGTCCCAGCGCAAAGGATAACAGCTTTCGACAGAGGTTATTGAGAAATTCGTCCTGGCGATGCTGCCGGAGATATGTCTGCAGACCGTGGAGGCCGGTGCCCTCCTGCCCGCCCGGAAAGACCGCATCCGTACTGACAGGACGACCACCCAGATCTTTTGTGCGTCGTTCCCCGACGGGTCCATACCCTTCAAATGCCAGGCCGATTGTATCGAACCGCTGGTGACATCCGGAGCAGCTTTTGTTGTCGCGGTGCCGGGCAAGGGCTTCCCGCAGTGTTAGGTCTCCCAGGCGGGACTCATCTGCCGGAAGTTCAGGAACGTTCGGAGGGGGCGGCGGGATTCGTTCCCCCAGCAGGTGGCGGGCAACCCAGTAACCGCGTTTGACCGGACTTGTTCGCAGCCCCGGCGCGTTCTTTGTCAGAAAGACGGACATCGGCAGCAGACCACCACGACCGTAGACATTCGCATCGTCAATTTTCAGCCACGGGCCTGTCGCAGAGAATGTCCCGCCGCTTGCTGCAGAAGCTACAGCAGGTAGTGTCTCCAATCGTTCGTCCGGGATGCCATAATGACTGGCCAGTGTGGCATTCACGAACGTGTGCTTCGCATCGAGAAAGGCGAAGACGGAACGATCCTGCTGAATCATATCCACAATAAAGTGAATCGGCTCTTCGAACATCGCCTGCCGCAACTGGTCTGTAAAGACGGGGAATCGCACTCGGTCGACGCTGTTGTGTTCCTCGAAACGCCGGAAGCCGAGCCAATTGCCGGTAAATTCTGTTGCCAGCCCCCGGATGCGCTCATCCTGTAGCATGCGCTTCGTCTGTGCCTGCAGGACATCCGGCTGTCGCAGACGGCCGGATGCAGCTAGATGCCGCAGTCCCCTGTCAGGAATGCTGGACCAGAGAAAATAGCTCAGCCGACTGGCGAGTTCATCGTTCGTCAGTGGCTGTCGCTCGCTGCCGGACCCGGCCATATCCATTCGAAAACAGAAATGCGGAGACATTAGCACGTATACGATCAGATCCTGAATCGCCTCTTCGTGGTTGAGTCCATCCTGCTCACGCAGTATCTGATAGTACTTGATCAGGTCTTTCCGTTCAGTTTTCGAGAGCGCGCGGCGCCACGCGCGGTCAGCAAACTGAAGCACTGCCTGAATGTGTCCGGGCTCGGCTTCCAGACGTGCCTTTTCTACCCAGCGAATTTGTTCGTTGATCTCGTGGAAATAATGCTGTATCGCTGTAATTTCGACATCGCCTCCACCCGTGCGCCGGGCTTTTTCGACGTAGACCGTGTTGAGTTGACGAATCATCCGGTCCGATGACGCATCCTGATTTTCGGGCCGGGCGAAATCGAACTGAGGTTCACGCATATAACGCGAGTCGGTCCGCTCGAACCACAGAAATCCGGAGTACTGTCGCATCGGTGCCCGGGTCACAAAATCCAGTTCACGCCAGAGAGCGTCCAGTTCCTTTTGTTCCGCAGTGTCCAGGATCATGTCATAGAGCGGACGATCGTCACGGAAGTAGCCCATCATGCTGTGAAACCCCGCACTCAACAGGCGCCCTTTTTCACCCATCAGCTTTTTGGAATCCTGCACATAATCGCGACCACGCTCAGACACATAAAATGCGTCCGGAAAGACAGAGCAGAAGCGGCCAAATGCCGCTTCATACCGCTCCCGTTCCACATCGTCAGCCGGGACACGGAGTGCTGCATCCAGCATGTTGACCGCTGGTGAAGCTGCTTCTCCAACCTGCAGGATGTCCCGGTCATAGGTCTGCCGGTGCGCCACATACTGCCGGTTCTTCCACAGCACAAACGGCTGGCTGCCGACATGACTTCCCTCAATTGTCATATCCCGAAAGCGAGGTCTGAGTCTGCTACGGAGTGCGACAGTGTAATCCCGCATCCGCTCGCATTCACGCCGCGCATCGGCTGGCTGCAGCGTTTCCGAAGGCGCCCCGGGCCATAGATCCTGAAGTCGCATGATCGGCCCGACGGAGATCTGTCGGTCCTGACTAACCAGCAGTGACCACACGGACTTCAGGTATTTTTCGCTGACCCCAGTCCTGGCCGCAGTCTGCTGCAGTGTCTCCGGGCCGCGACCGAGCTTTTCGCGGAAACGGAATTGCCAGGCGGCGAAGAAGTAGTCGGCCAGATCCGTGGGCTGACGCTGATAGAACTCCACAATACGTTTGACACAGTATCGATCTCGATCCGTATCCGTGACGACCGCATGCGCTGCAAAGCCAATCCCATCTGGTTTCAGAACCAGATGCTCCACAACCTCGCGGGACGCGTCCAGATACTTCCCCAACAGGGCCGGTGACATTGCCAGCGACTCGCCGGAGTTGTCAAACCCCGCGGCATTTGCCGGGTCAACGGGAAACGTACGCGTCGGACGGATATCGATTCCTGTCAGGTCACGGATGGAAGAATTGTACTCTGCGTTGCTCAGTCGCCGGGCCAGGACGGGCCCTGGATCACCGGCATTCCGTCGGGCTTCATACTCACGGGCCGAATGGATCCAGGCGACGACAGCTTTGCGGTGCTGTGCAGCAGGCTGACGTTGTGCATCTTCCGGCGGCATTTCTTTTGCGGCAATTCGTTCCAGCACAATCTCCCAAATCTGATGCGATGAGGCGACCGTGCCCGCACTCGTGTAGCCACTCAGATTCAATTTCGCTTCCTGCCGATCCTTGCCGTGGCAATCCAGGCAGTAGGCGTTCAGAAACGGAATCACAGTACTGCGGAATTCACGATCCAGCACCTTTGCGGCGGAATCCTCTGCCCGCACAGTCGGTGACATCAGCATGAATACAGTCAGAAAGGCCGCACCGTAGACAATGTGCCGAGCGATATCCAACCACGGCCGTATGTCACTTGTCAGATAGCCAGGTTTCATTGTTATGAAGAACGATCCCATGACGTGTGAGAAGGGGCAGGCTGTGCCGTCTGGATTGTAACATGCCTTCCTGCCAGGTGAGGATAGCGATGAGAGTTTGCTGGTCCAGTTGGCGAGTTGTCACAGGCAAGCCACGAGGATGCTCTTTCCTGACTGCTGACGGTGCTGCCATGAAACGACTGCTTGATTACCCGCCTGCCTGCGGCAGGTCGGGAAGAGTGAGCTGAAGGAGACTGCAGATCAGATGTTGATCTCATACCCTTTGCGGTTGTCCCTCGAGAGGAATGAGTTCGCTTCCGAATCACCCACAATCTTGCGTTTGGCGGGATCCCACGTCAGTTCGCGATCCAGTCGCATGGCAATGTTCGACAGGTGGCAAATCTCCAGCATCCGGTTGTGAGTCCAGACGTCGGAAATCGGCTGCTTCCGCGATCTCATGGCGTCAATGAAATTCGCCGTGTGATTCTCGGCCACCGGACCACCGTAGACTTCTTCGATGGCACCTGCCGGGAGCGGATTGTCCTTGAGATCTTCGACTGGCATGCCGACAATCTTGCCGCGATTCACGAAGAATCGTCCCTCGCTGCCCTCGAATAGAATGCCGTTGTCGCCTTCATTGGTAATCAACATCTCAATATCGCCAGGCATGTCAGCACGGATGTTGAACTTCGTCGCGATGTTGAATTGATCGTCGACCAGCGGATGACCGTCCTTGTACTCAACGGCCAATTCGTAATTGAGTGGAGTCACCTTACTCGGCCCAGTATCGCTGGCGCCGATTGCCCAGCAGGCAATATCAACGTGATGCGCGCCCCAGTCAGTAAGCTTTCCGCCGGAGTATTCATGCCAGTTGCGGAAGGAGTAGTGGCAGTTGCTGTAGAGTGGCACGCCGCCGCCATAACCTTTGCGCATTTCGGGCAACGCTCGATAGGCAACCGCGGGTGCCGGTCCAAGCCACAAATCCCAGTCCAGACCCTCGGGTACTTGAGTCGTGGGAATCTTCGGCGAGGGACCGAAGCCACCGATGCCGCAGGTTACTTTCTTGACTGTTCCGATGCGACCAGCCCGAACGAGGGCAACAGCCTGCAGGAAGCGTTGTCCCGATTCTGTCCGCTGCATCGTGCCGACCTGGAATACACGACCGGTCTTCTTGACCACCCGTTCAATCAGCTTGCCCTCGTCGATCGTCAACGTGAGCGGTTTTTCACAATAGACATCTTTGCCGGCCAGCATCGCCTCAACAGCAATTTTGGTATGCCAGTGATCGGGTGTAGCAATCATCACGGCATCGATGTCATCCCGGTCGAGAACTTTACGATAGTCGCGGTAAGCATCCGGTGCCTTGCCTTGTCGGCTGCGGACCTTCTCCACGTTCGCTCCCAGGACGTTCGCATCCACATCTGCTAAGGCAGCAAAGTCGGCGAACTTGGTCGACTTGCTGGTAATCGACCAGCCCTGGTTTCGCAGACCAATGGTGGCGAAAACAGGTCGTTCGAGTGCTGACTGATAACCGACTGCCCGGTTGCCCGCTGAGAGCACCAGACCGGCGGAACCGGCAGCCATACCTGCGAGAAACTGACGACGGGAAGCTTGATAGTTCGTGGTCATAACAGGAAGTCCTCTCAGATGGTACGCCGACCGATGCTGGCTGGTTATCTGGCCCTGTTGTTCAGGGGCAGATCCAGACTTGAGTTTACGCTTTTGGAGAAAGAACGTCATTAGACACCCGGTATTAACTTGGTCTCGTGTCTTTGCCTCGACTTAGAAAACCTGGGCTC
>Ga0209089_10002430_pt1 | contig 16474 bp, 10 predicted proteins | sample ArcticOcean_MG_C_FD_187431 | JGI IMG/M metagenome (GOLD analysis project Ga0209089, IMG submission 187431) | Marine microbial communities from western Arctic Ocean - ArcticOcean_MG_CB2_150 (SPAdes) (version 2) | ecosystem: Environmental > Aquatic > Marine > Oceanic | place: Arctic Ocean: Canada... | reverse complement strand
CAAATCACCGATCGGCGCGATCAGTTCCGCCTCGATGCTGCCGGTCTCTGCGGTGATCGCATTGATGCGCAGCTCGTCGCCCTTGAACAGGAAGCGTTCCGTCTGCACGAGGCCTTCGTCCTCGGCACGAAGCGAGACGAAGCCGTTGCGTCGAAAGGTTGCTATACCGATCCCGCCGATTGCTTTCGGGCCGTCGTAATCATGTTTGGTCGGACGCCCGCTGTAGTACAGTCGACATTCGTCGCCGCATTGCACCACCGGACAAAACGTGTAGAGCATCTCGCTGTCGAAAGTGCCGGGCTCACCGAGTGGCAGCGCATCCTCTTCAGGACAGACCGACTGCCAGTCGACGCCGTCATGGCTGAAGGCGAGCTTCAAGCGGATGGTTTGCTGGTAACGCGGGTCCAACGACTCACTGGTGCAAAGCAACCACGGCAATCCCCAATAGACACCACCGTCGATGAAGACGTTCATGCCGTAAAACTGGGCGCCCGGGTCGAATTCCGGGCCGGCCGACCAAATAATCGACGGACCACTCCACTGCGTCAGGTCATCGCTTTCACCCAGCGCCACGCGGCGAACCGTGTGCTGATTTGTCCAGACCCGCATGTAACCGCGATACTTGCCGAGCCGTTCGTCACGCAGGAAGAAATAGCACTCCTCGAGCCCGTCACCGGAACCATTGACCCAGACCGGTTCATCACTGTACGGCGTCCAAGTTTTGCCATCGCCGGAATAGGCCAGGTAATAACCCGTGCGATAGTAGATCATCTTATAGCGGCGCGAGGCATCGGCTTCATCCGCCTCGTACATAATGCTGCACATCCAGTCGCGAATCGGTGTGCCGTCCGCCCAGGTGAGGCGATTGCCGCCGTCGCCCTGCAGCGTCGGCTTCTCCCAGGTCAGCCCATCTGCCGACATAGCGTAGTGCAGCGTGGGTGAACCGCTGATGCTGTGGCAGGCATACCACATCCGGTAGCCGCCGTCCTCCGGATCCTGCAGGACGCTGCTCGGAAAGATGATATTTGCCTCGCAGTCCAGCGTCTGCGCGAGCATCGGCTCAGCAGAATGTCGTGTGGCCGAATGAAAGCGCCGAGCGACGCCTTGCGAAGCGACGACGCGACTGTCGTCTACGAACGTCTGGACGGTATCGAGAATGTTGGAAGGGACCATAGTATAGCATTTGCGTACGGCAGGTACGCTTACTCCCCCGATTTTTCTCGCCACAGGGACTGGAAGACAGGGACTCCTGTCAGCCAGGCTGGGCGGAAACTGCCGATATGTCCATCCATGTAATAGCCATTGGCCTGATCGCCGGGATGGCGGAACGCATATGACTGGTACCCCCAATTCGAAGCATTGGACGGCGTGTCTATTTTGTCGATTTCCCGGAAATGTGAAGTTGCCCAGGTGTCCAGGTGATTCGAGGGGGACTCAGGGTTATCCATGACAAACAACGCATCGCTCGGGCCCGTGACCGGGCTGTATGCCAGGTCGCATGACTGAGAAAGCGTATCCGGGCCGTTTACGATCTTGCGGAAGAACCACTTGACCTTCCAATCCGTGGGAGGGGGTAAAGTCTTACCATACCAATTGTCCGTTGAGCCTGGGTACCAACTCACCCAGAGCGCGCTGGACGCGCAGTCCACCGCGTTCACCGTGTAGTTGACGCTGTAGCTGCTGGCGATCCGATCGGCATCATAATAGCGCAGGCCTTCATCTTTCCCGGTACCAATTTCTCCGGCCGACCCTTCTTCGGCGGGACATTCCATGATCACATACCGTCGGATAGGCACCCCGTGCGGGCCGTCGTCATACAATTCGTACTCGCCCATATAGCCGTGCGCCCCGAGCCAGCTGTGCCACGAGCCGCTGTACCAGGACACCCCGGCATAGTAATAATTCGGACCGATCGGGGTGAAGTAACCGTCGGAGTCATCGGAATACATGGTGATACCGATGAACTGTTGCTTCATGTTCGACTTGCATACAGCCGACTTCGCGACCCCCTTTGCGCGCGACAACGCCGGCAACAGCATCGACGCCAGGATGGCGATGATAACGATGACCACGAGCAACTCGATCAACGAAAACCTTGATTGAACCGGGCTCTCGAACGAGCGAGATCCAGGTTCTATCAGCGTTGAATGGGACCAGCAGCGCTTCATTTATGTGTCGAATTATTCAACTTCAAGTTTCCCGTGTCGATAGGTACAACAACGACGTGTTGTAACCTTCAAGTCTACGTCCCTGTTGTCAGATATGCAAGATAGCTGTATATCGTCCGGACCTCAGGATTAACCATGGCAAATATTTGTTCAGGTCGCACCTGCAAGGGTCAGGTCGAATGGATTGGACCAGGCCTTGGTGTCGTTGGGCCCGATGAGTTCGAAACGAACCCATTTGTTGTCAGCCCGCAGTTCCAACTCACAGCGGTCAAACATCTTGCCCTGTTCCGTGTACTCGGCACCGATATAGTCAGTCACAGCGAGCACGCGCACTGCTTCGGAACTTCGGATAGAGGCTTTGAATTTTCCCGGGGCCTCCGTTCCGTCCTGGATCCAGCTGAGCGAGATGTCATGGAAATCCGGTCCCGTCGTGGCGTAGCTGGCGCCCGATTTGATCGCCTGCATTATAGCTGCGACAGACCGCTCCTTGGCGCGCACCACGGTCCACGCCGCATAGGTGTCGCGATTCTCCGCTTCCGTTGCATGGGCATCGTCACTAGCTATTGTCGGAATCAGGTGTTCGCCGAGATCGGACCAGTCGTCCCATTGCACGGACGCTTCGCCACGCCCGGCGAGACGCGTCGATGTATTGAAGACCTCGATACCGGCAAACCCCGAGAGCGGCATAACGTCCCGCAGAATGTTGATGGCGCAGAAATGCGGATGCGCCAGCCAGACCGCACCGCCCTGATCATTGACTGAGTCAATGACCTCCTGGGGCGCCATCGCTTCCGAGTCCATGTCCTCATGGATATCCAGGCACAGGAGATGATACTGGCGCCCGCCGAATGGATTCAGCGGATGCAGCTCCGCCCCCTGTACCAGCACGAAATCATCCGGTGCACACACCGTGTCGACCCGCGTGATCGTGTAGTGATCGGACAGACAGAGAAAGTCGTACCCCTTGGCGGCATACTGATCGAGCCGCGCCTGCGGCGCGACGCGCCCGTCGGAGTTGGTCGTATGGGTGTGCAGATTACCCTTTAGCCACATATACCCGTCGGCATCGTGCAACCCGAACGGGTTGATCAGGGAACTTTGCATAGTGCTGGTTATTCTCTTCGTGGAACGTTCGTCGTTGGTTTTCGAATGTGCACTGTACAATATTGGCTTTATTGACGCGGTGCAACGGCGGGGAATTGTGATTCACGGGTCGCGACACCACGACCGTTCCACGGGGGGAGCGTGGTGAACCGCCGCCGCCCGTGCCGTGTTCAATCCGCCGCCGCACTCTCTTTCGGCGCATAGAGGAACAGCCGTGACACCAGGCCGGCAGACATCTGTGCGGGCTGGTAATTCGTATGCAGGCGGATCGCCACCTGGTTGCGGCCAGGCTGCAAAGCCTCGGTCACGTCCATGTCGATGGGGCTCGGCCGTCTATAGGCCTCAATGTACGGCCGATGCCCGACGAACTTGCCGTTGACCCACACCCACGCCTCGGTTTCCGCAACCATGCAGTACAGCTTTGCCGGCTTGCCCGCGGCGGCTGCCGGGACGTCGACGTTTAGCCGGTACCAGATGGCGCCGTGATACGGGAAGCCCTGGTCATCGAGATGCTTGCCCTGGGCGAAGAAGGGCTCGGTTGTGAGCATGCTGTCCCACTTGCGGTCGTTGAAGTCGGTGCGGTACCAGCCATCGAAGCGCCCGTCGTCTCGCGGGTCGATACTGAACCTGGCGCGCTCCGGCAGCACGGCGATCATCTCGCCCTGCTCACCCGTCGTCTTCGCGGCCAGGTCGAGGTACACATCGCGTCGCTGGTTGGTGCCCCAGTAGTAATATCCATGCGCCTGCCCAACCGACTTTTTCTTGTTCTCGGGCGCTTCGATGTCCCAGTAAAACCGGCTGATATCCATGGCCGGCTGCAGGACCGCGTTCATGCGCGCCGCCTGCTTCGCAGCTTCGGCCCAGTCGGCATCAAACTCGGCGCGCTCCATCGCTTTGTAAGCCAGCAGATAGTTGAAGGTGGCGCGGTCGGCGCGAACCCGCGGCTCCACCAGAGGATCGCCTGCGGCGAGACGCTCCGCCCTTTTCAAATGGGACTCGACACGGGCGATCAACTCCGGCGTGTAGACCAGCGACAGCATGTGATCCTCGTTGCCGCCGAAGACAGAGTCCTCGATGGCGCGCTCCATCTCGTCCCAGAACCGGAACGCCGGGCCGGCGGCGGGCCCATACCAGGTGGTGAAATACTCATCGGACAAGGCGCCGGCATCGAGGTCGGCGTCCCACATCATACGAGCGCGCAGGTAGTTTGGAAAAACGCCGCCTTCGCCGCGCACCGTCCGGCCTTCGTCCCAGAAGCCGACGACTCCGAGCTTCTTGAGCATCGGCATCTCCACCATGTGCCGACGCGACAAGGGAATCGGCGGCGCCCCGCAACCGACGAGGTTGAAATAGAGATAGTTGTAGATGAATACGTTGTCGTACATGCTGCACCAGTCTTCGAGCATATGATACTGGCGCACCGTCATCCAGCTGCGCGGATTGTCGAGGGCATGATAGGTGTCGGAAAAGATGGCGGCGAACTGAATCCAGATCGTCGGGTCCGGCTCGATATTGATCGGCGGCGTGTCGCGATTAGCATACCCGTTCGTCGTAATAAATTTGTCCGGAAACTCCGTGTGCACCTCGGCCGAGACACGCTGAACCCAGTGCATCCATTCCTCGGTTGTGCTCATGCCCTTCGGGTCGTTGAACTTGCCGACCAACGACGGAAAATTCATGTGCAACTCCTGGGTGCCGGGACTGAAGTCGCGCGGCAGGCCGTCATCCGCACCGATGCCCCATGACGTCGCGTCCGGGTTCTCGCGGAAGTGCGCCTTGATGATGTTGGCGGCGTACTGCACCGACTTCTCGCTCGAGAGATTCGGCATGTACGGATAGACGTTGCCGTTGGCGTCTTTGGCAAAGATGTCGGCGAACTCGGGATTGTCCTTTTCCGCCGGGGGCGGCACGACCTTGCGCACAAAACTGTCGCCGGGCGGATCGATAACGAGGGCGGCGTGCATGCCGTTCCGAATCTTCCAGCGGGTCTCGATGCCGCGCAGGTCATTGGCCATCCAGTGAGTCCACCAGTGGCGCATCTTGAAGTCGGGGCGGCTGACTTCGTCGAGTTCGCCGATTTTGATAGTTTGTTGCGGCGGTACAACGTCACCGAAGTCGCTCGGCATGTACCAGCGCACGCCGAGTTTGTGCAGGAAGAAATAGACGGCGTACTCGGTCCCGTGGTACGGGCCTTCGTCATTGCCGGCTAGCACGAGGGTGTCGCCATCGGTCAGGTTCGCGTATCCCTCTTCCTCGCGTAGGTTGGTCAGGCCGGAAGGAATCGTCGCGTCGTACTGCGCCGTAAGCTTGCTGCGGCCGACGAGGATACGCGGGCCGGCGGGCAGCGGTTGATTGTCACCAACGATCGACAGCCTGGCACCGGAGATCTTCTCGATGTAGAGCTGCAGGTCGTGGGCGGCCCACGCAATCCTGTCAACACGTTTGCCTGGATCAGCATTGGCGAAACTGACGTTCGGCAAGGCGGGAATTACATCGGTGGCGACGACTATAGTGGCACGTGGTTGACCGGCCTCGACCAGGACGATATCGGCGGTGGCGGACCAGCAGGTGAGGGCGAAGGCGAGGAGAATTGTACGCAGTTTCATGGATTGTCCAGTGGGAGATTTGCCCGTGCGGGCATAGATTCAGAGGTTGGCATGTGGAGACGGCCAGTTACTGTACTGCCTGCTCGACAACTGTCTATTGCATATATTCCTGGAGATCCGGAAGCGATGATTCACACCAATGTCGAACTTCACAATGTGGCGGAGCTCCGCCGGGTCGATCCGTTTGAGGGACTGTGTTTCCAGCGTGTACCCGAAGATGTCCGCACCTGTTTGAACGAGGTTGCCCAGGGGGCGATGCTGCATCCGGCCTGTGTCGAGATACGCTTCGTCAGCGATGTGCCGACGACAAAGATCACGCTGTCATGTCCGGAAGGGACGACAGAGGTGCTGATTTTCTTCGGCTTGTTTCAGAGCCCGGAACGCTTCTGGATCGGTAGTCGGCCGCAGACGATCGAGGTTACCCTGCCCGAACAGATGCGCGATCTGCCGCCGGCGTTGAACGGCCCGCCCGCCTTCGCGCCTTACGTGCGCCGCGTGGTGCTGGGCGGAGCGCCGGCGTTTCTACACGACATCGAAGGCGAAGGGCTGAGGCCGCCGGCGCCTGATGAGGTGCCGGCGCTGAGATATCTGGCCTACGGCACGTCCATCACCCACGGTTTCAACGCCACCGGGCCGCATCTCTGCTACGTGGCGCAGGCGGCGCGACGTCTCGGGGCCGACCTGATCAACCTGGGCGTCGGCGGCTCGGCCTTCTGCGAGCCGGAACTGGCTGACTACATAGCCGGGCGCGACGACTGGCATGTGGCGTCGCTGGCGCTTTCGGTCAACATGAGCCACCACGGGTTCTCACTGGACGACTTCTACGAGCGGGTCTCGTACATGGTAAATACGGTTGCCGGCGCCGACTGCGCCCGACCGGTTTTCTGCATCACCATCTACCCATACTACGGCGACCACGGGACCGGCGTGCCGCCCGGGTGCAAAGGCCGGCCGGAAGAGTTCCGGCAACGGCTGCGCGATGCGGTTGCCGCCTGCCCGTACCCGAACGCGCACCTGGTCGAGGGTCGTGACATCCTGCCCGACATATCGGGACTTGCTCCGGACCTGATTCATCCCGGGGACAATGGGATGATCGACATGGGCGCCAACCTGGCCCGGGTCATGGCCGCCGTGACCGGCGAGGGGTAGACAGAAAAATGCCGTGGACCGTGCCTTGCTGCGGAAAATACGGCTGCCCTTCGTACAGGCATTGCCAGACAGACTCGCCGGTGATCCATGTCGGCATTTGCAACAAACGGGTTGAAACAATACACTTTTCTTTCATGAAATTGTGCCAACAATCAGCACATGATCACCCATTAGGATTGAGCAGCAGCGCGCCTTTTGTATCGAGACCATGCAGCGGTGTGGCATGAGTGAGTTCGACTTGATCCTTGTGGGCACGCCGTCGGAGTATCATATTCTGATTGCCCGTGAGGCGATCGAAGAGGCGCCGCAGACCATGATGATCCCAAAAATGCTCTGTCCACCCACGCTCGAAACAGGAAATAGATGAGTACAGAGCGGAAAAAGTATGCCATTGTCGGGCTCGGCGGCCGGTCGCGTTTCTATTATCAAGCCATTGCCGACACCTACAAGTCGACAGCGGTGTTGTGCGGTTTCTGTGACGTCAACCAGACTCGCATGGATTTCGCCAACAAGACGATCAGTGAGCAATACGGCGCCGCACCGGTCAATACCTATACCGTGGATGCGTTTGACCGGATGATTGCCGACGAGCGACCGGACACGGTCATTGTGAGCTCGATTGACCGGACCCATGACCAGTACATCATCCGGGCCATGGGACTCGGCTGTGACGTCATCTGCGAAAAGCCGATGACGACCGACGCCGCCAAGTGCCAGGCAATTCTGGACGCTGTCCGCGACACCGGACGAGAACTCCGGGTCACCTTCAACTTCCGCTATGCGCCGGCCAACACGAAGATACGTGAACTGGTCATGGACGGCGTTGTCGGGCAGGTGACACAGGTGCATTTTGAATGGGTCCTGAGCACCTGGCACGGTGCTGATTACTTCCGGCGCTGGCACCGGGACAAGCGTAACAGTGGCGGCCTGATGGTCCATAAGGCGACCCATCATTTCGACCTGGTCAACTGGTGGATCGACAGCCGGCCCGCCACGGTTTTCGGCATGGGCGACCTCCTGTTCTACGGCCGTGCCAATGCCGAGGCGCGCGGCGTCACCAAGTTCTACTCCCGGTCGCACGGCAGCAAAAACGCCGAAGGCGACCCTTTCGCCCTCGACATGTCGGAAGAGCCGCTGATGCGTGAGCTTTATCTCAAGGCGGAACACGAAGACGGTTATTATCGCGACCAGAGCGTCTTTGGAGACGGCATCAGTATCGAAGACACGATGGCCGTACTGGTGCGCTACGAGAACAATGCAGTCATGAGCTTCTCGCTCAACGCCTACTGCCCATGGGAAGGTTACAAGATCACGATTGCCGGTACCGAGGGGCGGATCGAAGCGGTCGTGGCACATGCCGCATACATCAACGCGGCCGGGGATGTCGGTGATGAAATGGTGCACGAGAGCGAAACGCTGATCGTTCACCCGATGCACCACAAGCCGTATTCGGTGGAGATCGAGCAGCTTCCAGGCGGCCATGGTGGCGGTGACCCGGTTCTGCTCGAGGATATCTTCGGTACACCCGCCGTCGATCGTTTCAATCGGGCCGCGTCACATGTCGATGGCGCCTGGTCCATCCTCACCGGGATTGCCGCGAATAAATCCTTCGACACCGGACAGCCGGTGGCTGTCCGCAGCTGTGTCGATTTCGGGTGATTACTTTCGTTCGGAGGTCGAATTAGATGACTCGCGGGCACGAACCCGGGTACGCTGCAGCGATCTATTTGTGCAGCAGCGGCTACCGCAAATGCTCGCCGGGTCACCGCGCACATGTCGGTGCTTTCATTTTTTCGAGGCGATGCAATTGTATTCAAGGCGGCGGCTTGAGCCTGGAGCCACAGGGCTTCGCATTGGTCAGAGATTCACGACGTTCCATTCTGCATACTCGTAAAGGCTGAACCATGTCGATAGTACTCGAGAGCGAACACCTTTGCGCCGAATTCGACTGCCGTACCGGCGCCATGATCCGACTGGTCGGGAAGGATACCGGTTGGGACATCCAGCGGCGTCCCGAGCTGGGACTGTCGTTTTCCATGCTCCTGCCGCTGCCCGATCGGCGTAACAACCAGATCGATGGTAACGTCCAGGACGCTCCGCAGATTGAGCGACCGGACGAGAGCAGCCTGCTGCTGACCTGGCGGCTGCTGAAGGATGAACAGGGCAACGAGCATGACATTACCTTCCGGGGCCGCGTCGAGCTGAGCGGCGGCCAGTTGACTTTCACGGCCGAGATCGACAACCGCAGCGAGTACACGATCGAGACTGTTTCCTGGCCGTGCATCGGTGACTTCAGCCGGCCGGCCGGCACGAAGAAACTCGAGACCGGTTGGCTCTACTACAACATGATGTTGCGCGGGGAGATGTTCCCCAACTTCCCCTGCCAGGTCGGCTATTGGGGCGTTGACTGCCCGACACAGATTTCCCCGTCCAACAGTTGCGGTACCCCGTTCTACCTGGTCGAGAACGGCAGCGAGGGGCTTTACATGGGGTACCACGACTATCCCGTCAGCCGTATGCTGCTGTTCACCTTCCAACTCAAGCCCGGATGGGAGTTTTGCGATACCAACCGCTGCGGCACGGTGCCGACCGGCGATGAACTGTACGGCCAGCCCGTGCGGATCGAGTTTCAGGCCGTTCACTTTCCGTACTGCAACGCGGGTGAAGAGCAATCACTCTCGCCGGTTGTGCTGGCGCCGTACACCGGCACGTGGCATAAGGGGGTCGACCACTACAAGACCTGGCGGCAGACGTGGTTTCGCCGGCCGCAGATGCCGGAGTGGGTTCAGCGGCCGCATGCCTGGCACCAGATCCACATCAATTCGCCCGAGGACGAGCTTCGGTGCCGGTACACGGATCTTGTCCGTTACGCTGAGGCGGCCAGACGTCACGGGGTGACGGCGATCCAGTTGGTCGGCTGGACGACCGGCGGCCAGGACCGGGGGAATCCTTCGCATGATACCGACTCCCGCCTCGGCACCCGCGAGGAGCTGGCCGCTGCTATCGCCAGGTGCCAGGAGCTGGGGGTCAGGATCGTTCTGTTCAGCAAATTCACGTGGGCCGACCAGTCCCAACCGTGGTATCACGAGGAAGGCAGCCGGCACGTTGCCAGGGATTGCTACGGCAATCCATACCCGGCTTCCGGCTATCACTACCAGACGTGGCCGCAGCTGGCGCAAATCAACACCCGGCGTCTGGTGCCGCTGTGTCACGCCAGCCCGGTGTTGCGAGAATTAATGGTCGAGGAGTTCAAGAAGGTGGTCGACCTGCGACCGGCCGGCACCCTGTACGACGAGAGCCAGCATCACTATCTGGCCAACTACTGTTTCGACCCGGACCACGGCCATCGTCAGCCGGCCTATAATCACCTCGGTGATCGTTTGCTGGCCGAGGCGTTCAAGGAAGTTTCCGACCCGGTCGACCCGGACTTCCTTTACGCGGGGGAGGGCATCTATGACCAACAGTTCCTGGCGTACCACCTGTCCTACTTCCGATCCGACGGCCTGGACTCGATTGTGCTGGCACGGTACATCGATCCGCAAGCCGGTCTGATGATGGCCGTCTGCGGCTACCGCGACCGCAACAACATCAACTTCGCGCTGATGCACAGGATGATCGTCAGCCACGAACCGCGAATGTACAAAGGCGAACTGGACGAGTATCCGGAAACGATCGCCTATGGCGGATGCATGGAAGCGTTCCGCCGCCGCTACCAGGACCGCCTTTGGGACGCCGAGTATCGGGACGTGCTTGGTGCATCGGTGGCCGTCGACGGCCGGCCGCACAAACACTACAGCGTCTTTGTCACACCCGAAGGCAAGCGGGCGGTTGTCGTTTGCAACTTCGATCTCGAGAACGCCAGACACTTTCGCATCGACCTGACGCCCGGACCGTCGGGCGACCTGGTGATCGTCAGTCCCGAATCGCCAGAGCCGCAAGCTTGTCCGAGCGGCGAAGTGGACTTGCCCGCCCAGACTGCAATTGTTTTGATCGAACAGTAGCCCACTACCCTGTCAACCCAGGAAAGAACATGGACAAAGCCAAGATACAACTCGTTGACGACGGCCAACCGTGTGCGGTCATCGTCATATCACAGGCTGCGGTACAGAGCCTCCCAACGCTCGACGACGAGAAGGCCGACCCGAGGGTCCCCGCCGACAAGGTCGCCTGGGCGGCGCGTGACCTGCAGGTTTATCTCGAAAAGATGTCGGGTGCCGAGCTGCCGATTGTCGGTGATGATCAGCCACCCCCTGCCGGCACAACGATCCTTGTCGGCCGCAGCAGTCTGACAACCGCTTTCGATGCCGAGATCCCTGCGGGTGTCACTAATCTGCGCGAAGAGGAAGGTTACGCCATCCTCACCGACGACACCACGCTGGTGCTGGCTGGCAACGACCAGGGGCCGTATCACGGCACCGAATACGCCGTCTCCTTTTTCCTCTACAGTCTCGGTGTGCGCTGGTATCTGCCGGGCGAGTTCGGCGAGGTGATCCCCGACCATTCGACGATCACCGTCGCACCGACCCGCGAGATCAGTCGTCCCGATTTCAAGATGCGAAACTGGTGGACGTCCTGGTTCGCGAAAGACCTGTGCGGCATCGAGACACGCTGGAAGATTCACAACGGCATGAACGTCGATAAAATGGTCAGTTGGCCGGATGACTCCTCAGTACGCTCTGTTCTACCGCCCGAGGAGGAGAAGGACAATCCGGAGTTTGCGGAGATTTTCGCGCAGGACGCTGCCGGCAGGCCGTACCCGCATATGCCCAACCTGTCCAGCGAACAGTCGGTGCAGTACGCCGCCGAGGTGATCAAGTCCCGTTTCCGCGAACATCCCGATCCGAACTGTGACGGCCCCACAACGTGGGGGAGTACGTCCTGGGGCATTGGTGCGGATGACGGGCTGCCGCGTGATTTCAGCCCCGGCACTGAGGAACGGCACATGAATTTTCAGTCTATGATGGGCCGTTTCAACGACCCCACCGGCATGAGCACGACCGAGGAGTGGATGGATTGGGTGCAGCGCGTTGCAGCGGAGGTTTACAAGGAGTTCCCCGACCACATCATCACGTCCAACGGCTATGCCAACCGCGACACGCCGCCGATCGGCCTGACCCCTGACCCGAAGATATGGATCATGTTCGCCGCGATCTTCTCCGACACCTATCACGCCTACGACAATCCTCGCAGCTGGATGACATTGAGGCAGTACAACATGCTCAAGGACTGGGCCAGCATGTACGACAACGTCTACATGTACAACTACCTCTATTACAACCTGGCCGGCTGTGGCGCGCCGCCGATCCCGCTGGCGCGGCGGCACATCCATGAAATGCCGATGCTCAAGAAACTCGGTCTCGCCGGATTCGCCGACGAAGGCCGCACCGTTGCCGGCGAGGCCGGCGTTTTTCCCGCGTATGTGCGGGCCCGCCTGATGTGGGACGCCGATCAGGACGCCCAGGCGCTGATGACCGAATTCTTCGCCGACTGGTACGGGCCTGCGGCAGTGCCCGCACAAGCGTTCTGGGACGCCATGGAAAGTGCCATCGAAGACACTGTTTTCGGCGGCAACGAGGATCACATGCTGTCGCTGGTGTACACGCCGGAGCTGATTGCCCGCCTCGAAGTCCATTTGCAGGAGGCCGAAGCGCTGGCGACCGGTGACGAGTGGGCCGCCGCTCGGGTGTTGGCGGATCGTGTGACCTTCGATCACCTGCTCGCCTACAAAGCCATGGAACGGGCCGAGGCAGACGCCGATTTTGCGGCAGCGGCCGAGCACGCCCAGGGCATGATCGACGTGAGAAAACCGGCTACCGCACTCAGCCGCTTCTACTGGGATCCGAGTACGAAAACCGATTGGAAGCCAGGGGAAGCCGAAGGCTTCTACTATTGGGGTGCGATGGCGCGGCGCGACTACTACCGGGAGCTGACGGAACTGACCAACGGCACGACCGGCGAGCTGATCTCTGTGTTGCCGGAGTCAGCGAAGTTCCGTACGGACTGTCGCGATGACGGGCGTTTCGACGGCTGGTATCGGCCCGAGTTTGATGACAGGGACTGGGAAACGGCGCTGACGACTCTGCCGTTCTTTGCCCAGGGCTCGTATCTCGATGACCAGGGTTTTCCCTACTTGGGAGCGCTGTGGTACCGGCTGGAGGTGGATGTTCCTGAGGCCGCCGCGGGCCGTGCAGTGCGGTTGTACTGCACCGTGGCGGAAACGGAGGCATGGGTTTGGGTCAATGGCGTGTATGTCGGCCGGCGCCCGTACAACGAAGCCTACCTTCGCCCCAACGAGCTTGACCTCGAAGTGACCGATGCACTGGCTCCCGGCGGCAACAACTGCGTCGTTGTGCGCCTGCACACCAACTATCAGCCGGCCCAGATGGCTGCCGGCCTGGCGTCACGGCTGTTCCTGTACACCCCGAGCGACGATCATCCCCGATCGGGTGCTGCGGCGCGCGTCAAGTCGGGGCAGTTGATGGGGTAGAGTGGTGCTGCGGTCAGGCGAAGGCGAAGGCAAGCGGCTTCGTCGTGCCCATGACATCGCCAACAGCGTTTCGATGGGTGCTGCCGTGCCGGCGGAACGACTGAATCGTTCCGCTTACATCGCTTCGCCGTCGGGTTTCTCGTTGAACAGCTTGTGGTAGTTCTCTTCGCCGGTAGCCCATTTGGCGCCACGGGTTTTGACATGGCCATCGAGAAACAACAAGTTGATCTTGTACCCCGGATGTCGAAAACTGTAGAAGTATTCTACGCTCGTCGGCAAATCGATACCCCATTCGTAAAAGTTGTAATCGAGCCAGAAGGCGCCGATGTCCTTGATTTCCGAGACCCAACCGGCAGTACTCGGCGAATAGTCATTGTCCATTCGTTCGTAGAGGTTGTCGCGAAAATAGGCATCCGCTGATTTATTCGGAAAATGCAGCCAGCGATAGGTGCCGGTGCCTTCATTTATGCCGCACCAATAGTAATTCGCCACGATCGAGAAGTTCTGGATATAGCTTGTACCGGCGTTGGATGTTTCAAAATAGGTTTGCCCGGTCATCCCGGCATAGTGACTGCCTGGCTCGGCGGGGCACTGCAGAATATCCCAGCGTTCGATGGATGTGCTCGGCGCCAGCCAAAAGGTTGAGATCGTCTCGTTGCCGCCAAGGTAGCCATTCTTGCCAAGGTAATCCCAGACTGTATTTCCCTGCGTCACGTATCCCGCTACTGCGTGGGAGTAAAAACGTGAACCCGACGCAGGGACACTGCCATCGCTGTCGGTCGCGTAAGCGAGGTGGGCGACACCGACTTGCCTCTGGTTCGACATGCAAACGACAGTCTTCGCGGTCTCCCTGGCCCGGTTCAATGCCGGCAGCAGCATCGCTGCCAGGATAGCGATAATGGCGATAACAACCAGCAACTCAATCAATGTGAACTGTCTTTTCATGGCGACCCGGTGAATGGAATCAGTGGCTGTTCCACTGCAAGTTCCGAACGGAGTATTCTATTTGAGCATGGGCCCAAAATCAATGTTTCTCACGTCAAATGCTTGTGCTCATCGATTGCAAAGGAATCGTAACGTAATGTACGTCAGGACCGCGGATCTTGACTTTGGGTCCTTCATATCGAAGAGTAATCTGCGTCTGCTCTGCCCGATCATAGGCGCGACTGTCCTGATGTCATCGGAGCCATTTGATGAATCGTGAAATCAAACGCTCACCGTTCGTTCAGCAATTCACGCTTATCGAGTTGCTCGTGGTCATTGTGATCATTGCCATACTGATCGCCCTGCTCCTCCCAGCCCTGCAGCAGGCAAAAGACACGGCGAAGTCGGTGATGTGCATGTCGAACCTCAAACAGCAGTTTGCGGGGATAACGCTGTACGCCAACGATTCCGATGGTTTGATCCCGCCGATCGGCCAGAATTTCTACAGCAGTGGCATGCCGGGATACAATGGCACCTGGTACAGTTGGCTGGGTTCGTACGGCTATATGGGCCCCGGCGAAACATATGACTACGGGCCGTACGGCGTTACAATCGAACGTTATGAAATCATGAAATGCCCCTCCGAGGAGGGCGATTCCGGAGACGGTTTAACCTACTGGGAAGCGGACCGCACGGTCAGCAGTTATTTCATAAACTTTACCACTGTATACATGTGGAACGGCGGGGGCGCCTACTGGGCCAATTTTACCCCCGGATACAACAACTATTATGGTGGTGTTCAGACCAAATCCAACGGTGTCGTCACCTATTGTCCAGGCGCCACCGCCCTGATGCCGGAACTTTTTTTCCGGCGTATCCGGAGCGGTCCTGATTTCGGCATGGCGCCGAGTGACGGGATGATCGTAATGGACTGCATGGAAAACGACGGCGGCACGCAATTCTGGACGCTGCCATTCTACCATTGGGCGATCGACATGGACTTAAACTGTTCCTGGGCCTGTGCCGAATACGCCTTCCGCCATCCGGGCGGCAAGGCCAACGGCATGTACCTGGACGGCCACATTGCGGGGGTCTGGCCGGCGTGGGTCAGTGGCGAGGGAAACTATCATGAACTGTGGGAAGGCCGGGTTTCGAAACCCTGCGTGGTCGGCGCGGGACCGTGATGCCGGGGTCGGTTACTTGCGATCTACCCGGACCAGCTTGTCGACGCTGTCGACCTTGACGCTCTGAGTCGCCTTGTCCGGCCAGAAGATCTCCAGCGTCAGCGGGCCGCTGTAGGTGCCCAGGCCGAAATGCATGGTGAGCTCGTTCTGGTTGCCCTGGCCCGTTCCGGTTTCGACTTGGCGCGTGAGCGTACCGATTTCCGGCACGACGATGCGCACCTGGGCACCGACGGCAGAAGCATTGATTTTGCCGTCGGACGCTGTCAGCTTGACCTTGAGCCAATGGTTATCGCCGCCGGGATTCTTGAACAGCTTTCCGTGGGCGATGATGTCGAGATAGCCATCGTTGTTGTAGTCCCCCCAGGCCGCCTGATAACCCGGGCCAATGCCAGCAAGTCCTGCCTCGCCGGTGACATCAGTGAAATTCCAGCCACCGTCATTGCGCATGAGTCGGCCTCTTGGCGTGTAGAGCGCTGTCAGAAACAGATCGAGATCGCCATCGTTATCGTAATCGCCGGCGGCCGGGCAACCCTGGGACTCGACCCAGCCGATCCCGCCCGCACCTTTGTTCTCGAAGTTATTGCCCTCGTTGTTTCTGGCAAAGGCCGGCGGCGGATTGCCGGGGTGAGAGAAATTCGAAATGTACAGATCGATCCAGCCGTCGTTGTCGAAGTCACCCCAGGCGGGACCGATGCCGTGGCCGTGGCGATGCGGAATGCCCATCGCGCCGCCGGCATCGTCGAAGGTGCCCTTCCCGTCATTGCGCCAGAAGAAGTCGGTCGTCATCCAATAGCCGCTCGTCATGACATCGATGTCGCCGTCCCGATCGAAGTCGCAGGGGCTGGCACCCCG
>Ga0209089_10002426_pt1 | contig 16495 bp, 20 predicted proteins | sample ArcticOcean_MG_C_FD_187431 | JGI IMG/M metagenome (GOLD analysis project Ga0209089, IMG submission 187431) | Marine microbial communities from western Arctic Ocean - ArcticOcean_MG_CB2_150 (SPAdes) (version 2) | ecosystem: Environmental > Aquatic > Marine > Oceanic | place: Arctic Ocean: Canada... | reverse complement strand
TAAAAAATTATTTAATTGTAAGTATGCAAATGTACAACCACATTCTGGTGCTCAAGCTAACGGCGCAGTCTATTTAGCACTTTTAAATCCTGGAGACCCCATACTTGGTATGAGTTTAAACTCTGGTGGCCACTTAACTCATGGAGCAAAAGTTTCCTTGTCAGGAAAATGGTTAAAGTCATTTCACTACGAGGTTGATAAGGAAACCGGTCTTATTGATTATACAAATGTTTCTAAATTAGCTCTTGAACATAAACCTAAATTAATTATTGCTGGCGGTAGTGCTTATTCAAGAGTTATTGATTTTAAAAAATTTAGAGAGATTGCAGATTCTATCAACGCTTATCTTATGGTTGATATGGCGCATTTTTCTGGTTTAGTTGCTGGAAAAGGATATCCAAATCCTATCGATCATGCTGATGTCGTTACATCAACAACACATAAAGTTTTAAGAGGTGGAAGAGGTGGAATAATTTTAACGAATAGAGAAGATATGTTTAAAAAAATTAATTCAGCAGTTTTTCCTGGATATCAAGGTGGGCCTTTGATGCATGTAATAGCAGCAAAAGCAGTTGCATTTCAAGAAGCTTTAAAACCAAGTTTTAAAGATTATATAAAATCAGTTTTAGAAAACGCTAAAACTTTATCCGAAACATTAAAAAATAGTGGTTTTAAGATTTTTTCTGGAGGTACGGATACACATCTAATGTTAGTTGATTTAAGACCTTTTAAAGTTACAGGTAAAGATGCTGAAGCAAGTTTATGCAAATCTAATATAACTTGTAATAAAAATGGTATACCTTTTGATACTGAAAAAATGACTATAACATCCGGCATTAGACTTGGAACTCAAGCTGCAACTACTAGAGGTTTTGGTCCAAAAGAATTTATAAAGGTTGGAGAATTAATTACTAAAGTAATAAAAGGTTTATCTATTAATGTTAACGATAATTCTAAAATTGAAAATGAAGTTAGAAAAGAAGTTGTTGAACTTTGTTCTAAATTTCCAATATATAACAATTTAACAAATTTATAAATTATGCTTTGCCCATTTTGTAGAGAAAAAGATACATCAGTAGTTGACTCTAGACCAACTGAAGATGGTGCTGCAATTAGACGAAGAAGAGTTTGTGGCTGCGAACGAAAAGAAAGATTCACGACTTTTGAAAGAGTTCAGTTTAGGGATTTAACAGTTGTGAAGACTAATGGACACAAAGAACCTTTTGATCGTGATAAAATTGCTAAATCTATAATTATATCACTAAGAAAAAGGCCAATAGACAGTGAATCTATAGAAAAGTTTATTTCTAAAGTCGTTAGAAATCTTGAAGGACTTGGTGAAAATGATATTCCAACTTCTACAATTGGAAAATTTATAATGTCAGGTTTAGCCAATTTAGATCAAGTAGCTTATGTTCGTTTCGCTTCAGTGTATAAAAATTTCAAGGAAGCGAAAGACTTTGAGCAATTTATTGGCAACTTGAATGTCTACAAATCAGAATAAATATCAAATTCATAATTATTTTATGAATCTTGCTTTACAACAAGCAATGAAATCTTTAGGTAACACCAAGTTAAATCCATCTGTTGGATGCGTTATTAGTGACGGAAAAAATCTAATAAGCGCAGCTTGCACAAGCTTTAATGGAAGACCTCACGCAGAAAGAAATGCTATTAATTTATCAAAAAGAAATATTAAAAATGCTAATCTTTATACTACTCTTGAACCATGCATACATTATGGAAAAACACCACCCTGTACAAATTTAATAATTAAAAAGAAGATAAAAAAAGTTTTTTTTTCAATTAAAGACCCAGACAAAAGAACTTTTAATAAAAGTAAAGTTAAATTGAAAAAAAATGGAATAAAAGTTGCAAGTGGATTCTATTCAAAAAAAATAAATTATTTTTACAAAAGTTATATAAAATATAAAAAAAACGATTTACCTTTTGTTACATGTAAAGTGGCAGTTTCAAATGATTTTTACACAATAAATAAAAAAAAAAAAATTATTACAAATCAATTTTCACAAGGTCGCGTTCACCTAATGAGATCGAGCCATGATTGTTTAATAACTAGCTCAAAAACTGTAATTCAAGACAATCCTATGCTTACATGCAGGATTAATGGTTTAGAAAAAACAAGTCCCGCTAGGATTATACTAGATAAAAAATTATCTACACCTTTAAATTCAAAAGTTATTAAAAGTGCAAATACATTTAAGACTATAATTTTTTATAATAAAGTTGACAAAAAAAAAATAAAAAGTTTAAATAAATTAAATGCAAGAACAATTAAAGTAAATTTAAACAAAGATGGAAATATAAACTTAAGAGAAGCTCTTTTGTTAGTTAAAAAAATAGGTTTTAATAGAATTTTTATAGAAGCGGGCTTGAATTTATCAGTAAGCTTCTTAAAAGAAAAAATAGTAGATGAATTTAAATTGTTTATATCACATAATAATCTTAAAAAATCTGGAAAAGCTAATATTAAAAAATACTTAAATCGTATTTTAAAAAATAATAAATATACGAATGAAAAAGTTAATTTAGCTGGTGATAAACTAAGAACTTATCAGATAAAATAATGTTTAATGGAATAATCAAAAATACTGGAATTATCAAAAATATACAAACCAATAAAGCAAATTGCATATTGGAAATAAAGAGCTCTATGCATTTCTCACAAAAAGAAATTGGATCTTCAATTTCTTGTTCAGGGGCTTGCCTTACTATTACAAAATATAAAAATAAAATTATTACTTTTTTTGTTTCCAAAGAAACTTTAAGCAAAACAAGTTTTAACCACTTTAAAAAAGGTGATTTAGTAAACCTTGAAAAATCACTAATATTTGGCACTCGTATATCTGGTCACTTTGTTCAAGGACATGTGGACACTATAACAAAAGTCTCAAAAATTAATTTTGTAGGAAAGTCCTGGGAAATCGATTTTAAATTGAGGAATTATTTTAAAAAATATATTGTTTACAAAGGATCTATAGCTATTAATGGAGTTTCTCTTACTGTTGCAAAAATATTAAAGGATAGTTTCAAAATATCTGTAATTCCACATACTTTGAAATTAACTAATTTAATTAAACTTAAAAAAAATGATATTGTTAATGTTGAATTTGATATATTGGCAAAATATATAAAAAATCCTTAAATGATTAAAAAAAATTTTTCTAACATAAAAAGTCTCCTAAGGGATGCCAAAAAAGGTAAAATGTTTATTTTGGTTGACGACGAAAGTAGAGAAAATGAAGGAGATTTAGTAATTCCTGCCACTAAAGTGTCTGCAAAATCAATAAGTTTTATGGCTAAATATGGAAGAGGACTTATTTGCTTAGCTTTATCTCAAGATCAGGTTACTAAACTTAATTTATCTCTCATGTCACCAATAAATAATTCACGAACTCAAACAGCATTCACTGTTTCTATTGAGGCAAAAAAAGGAGTTACCACAGGTATATCAGCACACGATCGAGCTCATACTATTAAAACTGCTATTAAATATAACGCTACAAAAAATAGTATTGTATCTCCCGGTCATGTATTCCCTTTAGTTTGTAAAAATGGTGGCGTATTAGTCAGGGCTGGTCATACTGAAGCTTCTGTTGATATTTCAAAATTATCAAAGTCTGGATCGTCAGCTGTAATATGTGAAATAATGAATGATGATGGAACAATGGCCAAAGGGAAACAATTAGTAAACTTTTCTAAAAAACATAATTTAAAACTTGGTAAAATAAATGATCTAATTTCATTTAGATTAAATCGTGAAAAACTAATTAACTTAAAAAAAAAATCTACAATAAAAATTAAAAAAGAAAAATATGATATTAATGTTTTTGAAAATTTATTAGATGGTTCTGAAAATTTTGCTTTAATAAAAGGTAATATATCTAAAACTAAAAATCCCAGAGTTAGAGTAATATCTTCAAATATTGTTAAAAACTACTTATTGGGAGAAAAATTACCAAATGTTTTTAATCTTACTATTAACTATTTTAAAAAACATAATGATTGTGTTTTAGTTTTTGTTAGAGATAGCAACCTGAAATCTGTTTCAGAAACTTTAAGAGGTTACAAAAGTAGAAAATTTTATAAAAACGGACAAGATAAATTGATCAAAAATTATGGTGTTGGAGCCCAAATTATTAAAGCACTTGGCATTAAAAAAATGATATTGGTAACTAGATCTAGAAAAAAAGTTATAGGATTAGATGGTTACGGTATAAAAATAACTAAACAGGAAATAATTAAATGAAAAATAAAATATTAATTATTGTTGCTAACTATTATCATGATATTTCTTTATCTTTGGAGATTGCAGCAGAAAAAGTTTTAAATAAATCTAAATACAAATATGTAAAAGTTAAAGTCCCTGGTATTTTTGAAATACCTGTAATTATTTCTAAAAATATAAAAAATTTTGATGGCTTTATTGCTCTTGGTTGTGTAATTAAAGGCGAAACTCCACATTTTGATTTTATTTCAAAAGCGTCAACTGACGCTATAATGTATCTTTCAGTTAAATACAAAAAACCAATTACAAATGGAATTATTACAGCACTAAATTATACTCAAGCCAAATCAAGATCCAGCAAGGTTTCAAAAAAAAATAAAGGTACAGAAGCTGCTAATGCTTTAATATCTGTTTTAAAAATATTTAGCACAAAGATTAAATGAATCAAAAGAAAGAACTACTAAACCCTAGAGTAATTGTGATTCAAAAATTATATGGACATCATTTAAATAAAGATTCTGAGATTATTTTTCCAAAACATAGATATAAAAAGTTTATTAAAGATGTTGTCAATGGAGCTATCGAAAGAAAAGAGTTGATCCAAAATCTAATTAAAAATGAGTTAAAGAATGACATAAACGAAAACAAAACTGAATTAATGTTACAATTAATGATTACTGCCGCAATATATGAATTCATGTACATGCACAAAACACCTATTAAAGTTATTATAAGTGAATACTTAAAAGTATGCGATTTATTTCTAGATGATTCTAAAAAAAATTTTTTAAATGCAATATTAGATAAAGTTTCAAAAATAAGCCGTACTACAAATGAATGAATTTGAGATTATTAAAAAATATTTAAGACCATTAGCTAAAAAGGACCCTGGTTCATTAAATCTAAGTGACGATATTTATTTTAATAAAAAGAAGGGTTTGTCAATAACTGTTGATACTTATGTTGAAGGAATTCATTTTGTTAATTCAGAAGAACCAAAATATTTTTTAAAAAAAGTTATAAGGTCTTCTCTATCAGATTTATATTCAAAAGGTATTAAGCCTGAATCTTATTTTTTGTCTTTCGCGTTAAACAAAAAATTAGCTACCAAAACATGGTTAAGTAAAATTAGTAAAATATTAAAATCTGAACAAAATAGATTTAACATAAGCTTAGGAGGTGGTGACACAGTATCGTCGAAAAAATTAATAATTACTATTGTGGCTATAGGTTTTTCATTTAAGAAACCTGTCTTAAGAAAAGGTTCTAAAATTAATAATGACGTCTATGTAACTGGTAATATTGGTGATTCTTTTTTAGGTTTGTGCGTTATTAAGAAAAGAATGAATCTTGGAATTTATAATACTTTTTTTAAGAAAAAGTATTATGAGCCTGATTTAGCATTAAAAATTTTTCCATATTTAAATAAGATAGCAACTGCAGCAATAGACATATCTGATGGTTTAAGCCAAGATCTTAATCATATCTGCAAAGAATCCAAATGTGGAGCGTTAATAGATCTATCTAGTTTACCTTTATCCTCTCAATGTAAAAAAATTCTTACGATAAAGAAATTAAATATTAAAAATATTTTTTCAAACGGTGATGATTATCAGATTTTATTTACTTCAAAATCCAGTAAAAGAAATAAAATTAAAAACTTGTCTAAAAAACTTAACCTAAAAATAACTAAAATTGGAAAAATCACTAAAGGAAAAAATATAATTTTTAGAGATAATTGTAAGAATTTTAGATTGAGTGCGATAAAAATGGGATATACACACATTTTTTAGTAAAGATTTTAGTTGCCTTTTATGTTTTTTTTTGACAATTTTCGTTTTTTTAATCTTATTTAATTTTATAAATGATTAGTACACTTTATTATATAATAGCTGCAGGTTTTCTGGCAATTGTTTATGGGTATGTTGTTGGAAAACAAGTTATTTCAGCAAGTCCCGGTAACTCTAAAATGAGAGAAATTGCAGAAGCTATTCAAGAAGGTGCTAGAGCTTATTTAAACAGACAATACAAAACCATTACTTTTGTTGGTATCATTGTTCTTATTATAGTTACTTTTGCTTTAGGTATATGGGTTGGTTTAGGTTTCCTCATTGGATCTCTTTTATCTGGTGTAGCGGGATATGTGGGAATGCTTGTTTCTGTTCAAGCTAATGTTAGAACAGCCGAAGCTTCACGTAAAGGTTTGGCAGCAGGTTTAAACATAGGTTTTAAATCTGGAGTAGTTACTGGAATGTTAGTGGCTGGCTTAGCATTATTATCTATAGCAATTTATTATTTAATATTAATAAAATTAAATATAGATAGTAGGGAAATTATTAACGCTTTAGTTGGTTTGGGTTTTGGAGCGTCTTTAATATCAATATTTGCAAGATTAGGTGGTGGTATATTTACTAAAGGTGCTGATGTTGGAGCTGACCTAGTTGGTAAAGTTGAAGCTGGTATACCTGAAGATGATCCAAGAAATCCTGCTGTTATAGCTGACAATGTTGGTGACAATGTTGGTGATTGTGCTGGAATGGCTGCAGATTTATTTGAAACTTATGCTGTTACAATAGTTGCTACTATGGTTTTAGCTTCAATATTTTTTGTAAATGATTTAAATATGATGATTTATCCACTCGGAATAGGTGGTTCATGCATTTTAACATCAATCATTGGAACTTTTTTTGTTAAATTAGGTAAAAGTAAAAATATTATGGGAGCACTTTACAAGGGATTTATAGCTACTGCTATTTTATCAGTTTTAATTTTATATCCAGTTACAGAAAAAATTATTGGTTTAGATACAATTTATTCATCAACAAATACAATTTTTTCAGGTTTACAACTTTATATTTGTGGAGTTGTAGGTTTAATTATTACGGGATTATTAATTTGGGTTACTGAATATTATACAAGTACTAAGTATAGACCTGTAAGATCTGTAGCAAAATCATCAACTACCGGTCATGGAACAAATGTAATTCAAGGTTTAGCCGTCTCTTTAGAAGCGACTGCGCTACCAGCAATTATAATAGTAAGTGGAATTTTAGCTACAAATGAAATAGCAGGATTGTTTGGAATAGCAATAGCTGTTACTACCATGTTAGCTTTGGCTGGTATGGTTGTTGCTTTAGATGCATACGGACCTGTTACTGATAATGCTGGCGGAATAGCTGAAATGGCCAATTTACCAAAAAAAGTTAGAAAAACTACTGATGCTCTAGATGCTGTTGGAAATACTACAAAAGCTGTAACAAAAGGTTATGCTATTGGATCAGCTGGTCTAGGTGCGTTAGTATTGTTTGCTGCATACACCGAAGACATCAAATACTTTTCTGGTGTTAAAGGTTCTTCTTTAGAAAATATTTCTGTTAGTTTTGATCTTTCTAATCCTTTTGTGGTTATAGGTTTATTAATAGGTGGCATGTTACCTTATTTATTTGGTTCAATGTCAATGCAAGCTGTTGGGAGAGCTGGTGGAGCTGTGGTAATAGAAGTTAGAAGACAATTTAAAAAAATTCCAGGAATAATGAAACGAAAAAGAAAACCTGATTACGGTAAATTAGTGGACTTACTTACTAAAGCTGCAATAAAAGAAATGATAGTACCATCTCTTCTGCCAGTTTTATCACCTATAATCTTATATTTTATTATTTTACCAATAGGGGGTATAGAAGCTGCACTAGCATCTGTTGGTGCTATGCTTTTAGGTGTCATAGTAACTGGTTTATTTATGGCTTTATCAATGACAGCAGGTGGTGGAGCGTGGGACAACGCTAAAAAATATATTGAAGATGGAAACTTTGGTGGAAAAGGATCTGAAGCACATAAAGCTGCTGTTACAGGTGATACAGTTGGTGATCCATATAAAGATACAGCAGGTCCAGCAATTAATCCTATGATTAAAATAACTAATATTGTTGCTCTGCTATTACTAGCTGTAATAGCTCATTAATTTCATTTTTTCTTTTGGTCCATCTTCTGTCTTACACTTGATAAAAAGCTATATATAAAGTTTTCTTTTCTTATCTCATTTTCGGTAATTTCTTTGGTAAATTTAACATCTTTCATATTATTGATATTATAAAACTGTTTTTTATCAAGAACACCATATTCATTAAACTCTAAAACTAAAACATTATTTTTTTTAAGATAGTTCCTTCCAAATTTTAGCATTTTTCCTTTTACTAAAGTTCTTTCTATATAAATCCATAGATTGTCATTTTTCATACCTTTTGAAGAAGGTTGTCCAAAAATATTTAAAGTATCGTTTTTGTTAGATTTATTTACAAAAATTAGCTTTTCCCTTTTTTCCAAGTATGATATTCCATGAGTTTTAATGACTGGGTTAAGTTTACAACTAATAACAAAAATAAATATTAATAAAAGAAATAAAGTTTTTTTCATATGACCAGATATACAAAACAACTTATAAATAAAGTTGACATATTATATAATAATGTTCTTTCATTATCACGAAATGAGTTGTTTTACACGAATTTTAATTTAACAGATACTTTTCAAAATAGAATTCATTTAATTTTTATTCATATCACGTTTTTATTTGTCCAAAATAGAGTTAATAAAGAAAATGTCATAAACAAAAAATTTTATCAAAAAACCTTTGATCTAATATTTGATAAAATTGAACAAAATATGCGTGAAATAGGTTATGGCGACACTCCTGTGAATAAGAGCATGAGATTCCTTATAAAAATTTTTTACAAGATCTTGCTTGACTGTGAAAAATATAAGAAAATGAATTTAGAAGAAAAAAACATATTTTTTAACAAGTTTCTTGATCAAAATACTATAAAAAATAGAGTAAATAATGTTGGTTTAATTGATTATTTTAACAAATATGAAGATTTTTGTTATGATTTAGGACATGATAGTGTATTAAAGGGTAAAATTAATTTTAATTATAAATGAGTATTTAAAATGGCTGTACCAAAGAGAAAAACTTCTAAATCGAAAAGAAATAAAAGAAGATCCCATCATAGAATTTCTCCAATTAATATAATTGAAGATAAAAAATCTGGTGAATTTAGACTTTCACATCATGTTGATTTAAAAACTGGAATGTATAACGGTAAACAAATCTTAGAACCTAAAAAATAATAATATCACAAAGTATTTTATGTCAAACAAAATTAAAATTGCTATTGATGCGATGGGTGGTGAAAATTCACCAAAAAAAATTATTGAAGGTATTAATATATCACTAAAATCTAGCAAAGAAAATTTTTTTTATTTATATGGAAAAAGCGATATATTAAAAAAGGAAATCTTAAAGAATAAAGCTGTAGACAAATATTGCGAAATTATTAATACAGATGCTGTAATACTAGATCATGAAAGCCCCCTTGCTGGAGCAAAAAAAAGTAAAAATTCTAGTATGTGGAAAGCGATTGAATCATTAAAGGAAAAAAAATCTGATATATCTTTATCGGCTGGTAACACTGGGGCTCTATTAGTTATATCAAGACTTCTTTTGAAAACTATTGAAGGAATAAGCAAACCTGCTTTAGCTGCTTTATGGCCCAATCAAGATAATATGAACGTTGTTCTTGATTTAGGTGCTAATATTGAATGTAATGAAAAAAACTTAACTGATTTTGCTTGCATGGGTGCCGCTTTGTATAAATCACTTTTTCATAATGCACAACCTAATATAGCATTGTTAAATGTTGGATTAGAAGAAAATAAAGGAAATGATATTTTAAAAAAAACTTTTACAATATTAAAAGAAAATAAAATGAAAAATTTCAATTTTACTGGTTACATTGAAGGCAATCATATTATGGATGGAAAGACTGATGTAATTGTGACAGATGGATTTACTGGAAATATAGCTCTTAAGACAGCCGAAGGTACAGCAAATTTTATTACTAAAAACCTTAAAAATTCTTTAAATATATTATCAATACTCCTGTCATATCGGTCATTAAAAAAATTTAAAAGCAAATTGGACCCACGTAAATATAATGGTGCTATTTTTTTAGGCTTACAAAGTCCTGTTGTAAAAAGTCATGGATCAACAGATTCAGTCGGTTTTGCTCATTCAATTAAGGTTTGCAATAAAATTGTAAAAGGAGATTTAATTGAAAAGATAGAATCTAACTTAATTACTGTTGACCATTAACACTACGAGTAATATTTTAATTAATGATTAAAAAAAATATTACTAGAAAAAACATATCTAATAAAATTAACAAAAAAGTAGGTTTTTCAAAAAACTTATCATTAAAAATTGTTGATAATTTTTTTGAAACAATAATTCATGAAATAATAAATTTTAATAAGATTAAAATCTCATCTTTTGGTACATTTTCTATTATCAATAAAAAAGAACGAATGGGAAGAAATCCAAAAACAAATGTTGAAGCAAAAATTCTAGCAAGAAAAGTTGTTAAATTTAAGCCTTCAATAAATTTAAAAAATAAAATTAATAATAATGAATAATAATAAATCTAACGAAGCTTATAAAACTATAGGTGAGGTCGCTAAAGATCTTGATTTAATTAATAAGAATACTGGAAAATTACAAACACATACTATTAGATATTGGGAAACTCAATTTAAACAAATTAAACCAATAATAGGAGCTGGAAAAAGAAGATATTACTCATCAAAAGCTTTTTTAATAATCAAGAAGATTAAATTTTTACTTAAAGAAAGAGGCCTCACAATAAATGGTGTAAAAAAAATATTAAATGATGTAAATACTCATTCTCTTGACGAGGGTATTAATTTGGGTATAAATACATCTAATTTTAGAGACGCAAATATGATTAAAGACAAAATCAAAAATATCTCGAAAATTATTAAAGATTTAAAAAATTTAAAATAATGGCAAAAAAAACACACATAAAAGTTAGACTTGTTCCAGAAGCAAAACCAAATAGTTCTTTTTTTTATTATGTAAAAAAACCAGCTGGTGGAGATAAAGCAAAAATTAAATTAAAAGTAAAAAAATATAATCCATCAACAAGAAAACATGAATTTTTTATAGAAAAGAAATTACCGCCTCATAGCAAGTAATTACTTTTTCTTAAATTTTCTTTTTTCATAGTCAATGTAGCTTTTAATAATTGATATCCAAATTTTACGTGTTAGCAAAGAGTCAATTTTTTTTTTTTTAGAAAGTTTTTTAATATTTAACAAAACTTTTTTTATTCTATTTTTATCAACAATTTGTTTTTTAAATATTTTAGTTTTAATAACTTTATTAACCAGATTGGTTCTTTTTTTAATAAGATTTAACAACTTAGTATCAAGAATATCGATTTTTTTCCTTATATTATTTAATTTTTTATCATTCATTTTAGCGACAAATATGTGTTTTTTGTTTTCAAAAATGAAATGTATATTAATTTTATGATTGATCAAAAGAAAAATACTTATTTATCTTATTGGATTTTGTTAATAACTCTGCTTGTTGCTATAATGATTATAGTTGGTGGTTTAACAAGATTGACTGACTCTGGTCTTTCCATAACTAAGTGGGATTTATTTACAGGAATTATTCCTCCAATTAATAAAAACAAATGGGAACTTGCTTTTTCACTTTATAAAGAAATTCCTGAATTTAAACTTTTAAATAGTTCAATGACATTAAATGAATTTAAAACAATCTTCTGGTGGGAATATATACACCGTTTATTAGGGCGTTTAGTTGGCGTACTTTATTTACTGCCTTTGATTTATTTTATGTTCACCAAAACTATTAAAAAAAAAGATTTATTAATATTTTATTTAATTTTTGCTCTTATTTGTTTTCAGGGATTTATAGGGTGGTATATGGTAAAAAGTGGATTAGTTGAAAGAACTGGTGTAAGTCAATATAGACTTTCATTACATTTAACTACAGCTTTTATTATTTATATTTTTTTATTTTTAATTTATCTTAAAACAATAAATACAAAACATTTAAATAATTTAAAAAAATTACCATATAAAATGTCATATATTTTAATTTTTTTAATAGTACTACAAATATCTTTAGGAGCTTTTGTGTCTGGACTAGATGCTGGAAAAATTTACCAGTCTTGGCCACTAATGAGCGGTAATTTTTTTCCTAATGACTCAATTGTAAAAAGTTTATTTTCTCTACGATTCTTTGATGAACCATCTTTAGTGCAGTTCATGCATAGGAATATAGCTTATCTCATACTGATATTTTTTTCTTTTATAGCTTATTTTGTTTATTCCAAAGATTACTTTCTACATTTAAGAAAAGCAGTTTTGCTAATTTCTATAACTCTTTTCATTCAGATTGTTTTAGGAATTTTAACACTACTTTCTGGTGCACAAATAATTTTAGCATCTATGCACCAAATAGGTTCTATTTTTTTGATAAGCGCTTCTTTAAACTTATTTTTTAAAGACTCAAAAAGTTAACTTACAGCTTTTAATTTAGATTTTCCTGATGCATTTAATGCTTGGTTTAAATCTGCTATAATATCATCAGGATGTTCTATACCAATAGATAATCTTACATAACCTGGTGTTACTCCTGCTTTTAATAGTTCTTCAGGTGTTAACTGACTGTGAGTAGTTGTTGCTGGGTGTATCGCTAAACTTCTTGCGTCACCTATATTAGCAACATGATAAAACATTTGTAGTGCTTCAATAAATCTTTTACCAGCTTCAACACCACCTTTAACTTCAACACCAACTAATCCACCATTTCCACCTTTGAGGTATCTTTTTGCTCTATCTCCAATTTCACCCTTGTGTATGTTAGGATAAATAACTCTATCTACATTTTTATGATTTTTTAAAAAATCAACAACTTTTTGTGCATTTGAACAATGCTGTTTCATTCTTAATGGTGCTGTTTCCAAACCTTGAATTATTCCAAAAGCATTATCTGGAGCCAACGCCGAACCAAGATCTCTTAGCAAAACTACTCTTGCTCGTACAGCGTATGCAACATTTGCTCCTGTTAATTCAGGAACTACTTTTCCCCAAATAGCTCCACCGTAACTTGCGTCGGGTTCATTGAATAAAGGTTGTCTTTTTGGATCTGCTGTCCAATCAAAATTACCACCATCGACTAAACAACCCCCAATTACAGTACCATGACCGCCTATAAATTTGGTTAAAGAATGAATCACAACAGCAGCTCCATGTTCTATTGGTCTACATATAACTGGTGCGGCTGTATTATCCATTATTAAGGGAACATTATATTTTCTTCCTATGTCGGCAACTTCTTTAATTGGAAAAACACGTAAATATGGGTTTGGTAAAGTTTCGGCATAAATACATCTTGTTTTTTCGTCAATTTGTTTTTCAAAATTTTCTGGATTAGAAGGATCGGCATATCTAACTTCGATACCAAGTCTTCTTAAAGTGTGAGTAAATAAATTAACTGTTCCGCCATAAAGATCAGTTGAACTAATAAAATTATCTCCAGCTTGACAACAATTTGTTATAGCAAAAGTTGATGCAGCTTGGCCTGAGCCAACAGTTACACATGCCAATCCACCTTCCAATGCAGCTACTCTTTTTTCAAGAACATCATTTGTAGGATTCATTATTCTTGTATAAATATTACCAAATTCTTTAAGCGCAAATAAATTAGCAGCTGTATCAGTGTCTTTAAATTGATAAGAAGTAGTTCTATATATTGGTACAGCTACTGCTGTTGTAGCTGGGTCACTTCTGTATTCCCCTCCATGAAGAGCTATAGTTTCAGGATTTTTGATATTTTTTGACATTATTTTTCTCCTTTTTAGTGTTTTAGATCAATTCAATCTCCATATTAGACTAGTACACTGAGGTAATGTAAAGGATTTAATGGTTAATAAAATTTGACTTTGTCTACAAATCTCAGTATTTATGCGCAAATTACAATGACTAGCTTTATAAAAAAAGATGAAATAAGAAATAATTGGCTTTTAATAGATGCAGAAAATGCAATCGTAGGTAGATTGGCATCTTTTGTTTCTAAAATTTTAAGAGGCAAAAACAAAAGTCAATATACTCCTCATATGGATAATGGAGATTTTGTTATCATTACAAATATTGAAAAAATTAAATTTACTGGAAAAAAATTAAATAATAAAAAATATTATAGGCATACAGGTTATCCTGGTGGAATAAAATCTACAACACCTTCTTTATTGATGAAAAAAAAACCTGAAGATATATTAAAATTAGCTGTAAAACGAATGTTGCCTGGAGGTCCTTTAGCAAAAAAACAGCTTTCAAAATTAAAAATCTATAAAGGCTCTTCTCATCCTCATGAATCACAAAATCCGGAAATTGTTGATTTCGCAAAACAAAATAAAAAAAATTATATTTCAATAAATTAATATGGAACAAGAATCAAATACTGAAATAAATAAAAAAATAGTAAAATTAGACTTTAAAGATTCTAAGTACGCGACTGGTAGAAGAAAAAGATCAATTGCTAAAGTTTGGTTAAAAAAAGGATCAGGAATTATTCATGTTAATGGAAAAAAAATGTTTGATTATTTTAAAAAAGAAAATTTACAAATGGCAGTATTTAGACCATTAACTATAGTTAAAAGAGAAAGTGAATTTGACGTTATATGCACTGTAAAAGGTGGTGGATTATCTGGTCAAGCTGGAGCTATTATACATGGTATTGCTAGAGCTCTTGTTCATTTTGAACCAGAACTCAAAACAACATTGAAAAAGGAAAAATTGACCACACGAGACTCCAGATCTGTTGAGCGTAAAAAATACGGACGTAGAAAAGCTAGACGTAGCTTCCAGTTTTCTAAAAGATAATTTTTTATTACAATTTCTCTTAATAACAATTACTGGTATAATTAAAAAAATGAAAGATTCATTAAATATAGCTGTAGCTGGTGCAAGTGGTTATGTTGGAATTCAATTAATCAAAATTTTATTGAAACATCCAAAAACTAAAATTTTATTTTTATATGCAAATAAATCTACTGGAAAAAAAATTAAAGATTTTGAAAATAAAGTTTTTAGAAATCGACTTCCAATTGTTACTAAATTTAAAAAAAAGGATTTATATAAAGTGGATGTTATTTTTACTGCTTTGCCAAATGGAGAAGCTCAAAAAATTGCAAAAAGTTTACCTAGTGGAGTTAAACTAATAGATTTATCTGCTGACTTTAGACTAAATGATTTTAAATTATACAAAAAATGGTACGGACTTAATCATAAATGCAAACAATTAATTAAAAAATCTCTATACTCTATTACAGAATTTAAAAGAAATAATTTACAAAAAAGTAAAATTATTTCATGTCCTGGATGTTATCCTACATCAATCCAAATTCCATTAGTTCCTTTAATTAAAAACAATATGATAAATTTAACTAATATAATTATTGATTCAAAATCAGGTTATTCTGGTGGAGGAAAAAATATAAAAAAAAAATTTAATAAAATAAATATTAATAAATCAGTATCTGCATATTCTGTTGGTTCACATAGACATATGGCCGAAATAGACCAAGAACTATCCATAGCTGCTCAAAAAAGGGTGATGGTTTCATTTACGCCACATTTAATTCCTATGTTTAGAGGCATCTTATCTACGATATACGTGGAAACTAAAAATAAAATTAATGCTACTAAAATTTATAATTTTTTAAAATTTTACCATAAAAATAATTATTTTATAAAAATTGTTAAATTTAACAAATATATAAGCACTGATTCTGTAATAAATACAAATTTTTGTAATATATCAATTTGTGAGGATAGAAAAAGTAATAGAGTAATTATTTTTTCAACTATTGATAATTTGTTTAAAGGAGCATCTGGTCAAGCTGTTCAGAACATGAATGTTGCTTACAATATAAAAGAAACAATGGGACTAATATGAAATCTATAATATATGTAATATTTTTGATGTTTCTAACAAATTGTTCATCTAATAAAATTACTTATGTGTGTGGCGATCATGATTGTATAAATAAAAAAGAAAAAGAAGATTATTTTAAAAAAACTATGATTGTTGAAATAAAAATTAACAAAAATAATAAAGAAAAAAATGTCACAGAGATAGAGGAAATCAAAAAACGATCTAAAAAAGAGGAAGCAAAAAGAATAGATGGGGAAAAAGTTTTATATAAGCAAGAAAAAATAAATCAAAAAATAAAAAAAGAAGAAGAGAAGATCTTAATAAAACAAAACAAGCTGAATGAAAAACGTTTAAAAAAAGAAAAAAAAGATTTAATTAAACAAAATAAATTAAAAGAAAAACAATTAAAAAAAGAAGAAGAT
>Ga0209089_10002423_pt1 | contig 16508 bp, 9 predicted proteins | sample ArcticOcean_MG_C_FD_187431 | JGI IMG/M metagenome (GOLD analysis project Ga0209089, IMG submission 187431) | Marine microbial communities from western Arctic Ocean - ArcticOcean_MG_CB2_150 (SPAdes) (version 2) | ecosystem: Environmental > Aquatic > Marine > Oceanic | place: Arctic Ocean: Canada... | reverse complement strand
AGGTCAAGGCCAGCAGCCTCGAGGCCCTCGGAAGCGCCCGTCTACTGGCAGATTCCGCAGATGGTGAAGTGATCGGGTTTTGTTGTGGAGAAGGTGCGGGAGAGGTCGCCAGTTCGATTCTCAGCGCCGGAGCTCACCGCATCATCACTCGTGAAGGGGACTCTCTCACCGACGCCCTCAGCGATGCCTTCGCCGCCGAACTGTCCCAGATCGCCACCTCCGAGTCCGCCGATCTGGTACTCGCCTCCGCCACTTCGAGTGGTAAGGAAATCATCGCTCTGGCCGCCGGAGGCCTCGGCACCTGCGTCGCATCCGATTGCATCTCCATCCGCCATGAAGGAGATGCGATTGTTACCGAGCGCCCCATCTACGCCGGCAAGGCCCATCACCAGCAGAAGTGGATCACCAGTCCAGCCTTCATCTCACTGAGACCCAACTACGGAGAAACAGTCGAACGAGATGCCGCTCTGGTCGATTCACAAGAAGCGACCGGAAAATCGGTGTTGAGGCGAACGGCATTTGTCGAGGGAAGTCTCGGCAAGAAGGAGTTGACCGAGGCGGAGATCATCATCTCGGGAGGACGAGGTCTCAAGGAACCGGAGAACTTCGCACTGCTGGAAAGTTTGGCGGAGATCCTGGGAGCCGCGGTCGGCGCTTCCCGTGCAGTGGTCGATGCTGGCTGGCGACCCCATTCCGATCAGGTCGGACAGACCGGAAAGACGGTCAGTCCGAAGCTATACATCGCAGTGGGGATCTCTGGAGCGATCCAGCATCTGGCGGGAATGTCCTCTTCCAGGACCATCGTCGCCATCAACAAGGATCCGGGCGCTCCCATCTTCTCGGTCGCCACCTATGGCCTGGTGGGCGATCTATTCGAGGTGATCCCACGCCTCGAAGAGGAATTGAAGGCGGTCCTGCAGTAACCGCGGAAATCGCCGCAAATTCGTCCTGAATGGTCCCTTGTGGCGATTCAGAGCAATTCTCAAGGTTCTTACAATTGCCGGATCCGGCCCCTCTGCCAACCCCATCGTATCCTTTCACGGGAGGATTCCCCCGCCAATGGGGCCCCCAGGAGGATCAAAGTGCACCTCATCATCGTCCAGGGACCCGGTCGTGGTCAGCGGATCGTTCTCGGATCCGATCCGATCACCATCGGTCGAGACCCCAGTAATGATCTCATCGTCGATGACACCCGCGCTTCCCGAAAACATGCCGAAGTGATCCCCGCCGGGGATGAGACCTGGCTGCTGCGCGATGGTGGCAGTCGTAACGGCACTCTCCTCAATGACGAGATCATCGATCGAACCATTCTCGAGCCGGGAGACGTGATCAGCATCGGAGACTGCCAGATCGCAGTGCATGCGGTGCAAGAGCATCTCAGTACCTTCTCCCTCAAGATCGATCCCGAGAGCCTGCAGAAACAGATGCGAAAGAGTGGCTCCAACGCTCAGAACTCGAAGAGTCTGCAGGAAGCCCTGTTCGAAGTGGGACTGCTGTCTCAGACCGATCTGCCTGCGGAACAATTGGTTCAGAAGGTGGTCGAGGTGATCGGCACAGGCGTTCAGTTCGAAGCATGGGGCTGGATTCGTTGGAATGACGAGACTGGCCCCTACGCCACCGGTGCCCGAGGCTCCGACCCGACCGATCTGGAATCCCTCGACCCGAGCCTGACACTGATCGAGGCGGCTCGAAGACGTCGGGAAGGGATGATCTCATCTCAGGTCGGCGATGCATTTCAAGCGAGCGTTTGCTTGCGCCGCAAGCAGGCTCTCTCGGCCCTCGCCTTGCCTCTCCATGGTCGTGGAGAAAGCGCCACGGTGCTCTACCTCGAAAGAGGAGCCGGTCTCCAGCCCTTCTCCGCAGAGGAGTTGCAATGGGTCGCAGCGGTTTCCGCTCAACTCTCGGTGGCACTGCAAAACTCGAGGTTGTTCGACGAGTTGAAACAGGCTCACGACGAACTGCTCCTCAGCCGCGAACAATTGACCCGTCAAGAAAAGATGGTGGCGATCGGTCGCCTCGCCAGCGGCTTCGCCCACGACCTCAACAACCCGCTCGCCTCGGTGATCGGGTTCCTGCAACTGGCACAGCGTGGGCTCGCGCAAGAACAGGACAGTTCCACCACCGTTCTTCACCTCAAACGTGCCCAGGATGCGGCTGATTTTTGTCGAGCTCTGTGTCGTAACTTACTCGCCTTTGCCAGAACTCGACCCTTCAGCCAGAGTAGTGCAGCACCCTTTCCGATTCTCCAAGCGATCGAGGGAACTCTGGCGATCTGCCAGGCGCGACTGCGCGATGCCGGCCTCGAGACGGTGCTCGAAGTCGACAAGGAACTACTGCTGGCCGGAGACTCGACGGCTCTGCAACAGGTGATCATGAACCTTGCGCTCAATTCAGCCGATGCGGTGAAAGAGTCGGGAACCGGATCCGTGCTGACCATCCGAGGACGCCAGGGCTCCTCAGGAGGCATCGAACTGGAGATCGAGGATGACGGTCCAGGGATGCCCCCGGAGGTGGCCAAGCGAGCCTTCGAACCGCTTTACACGACCAAGGAGAGTGATCGAGGCAGTGGCCTCGGACTGTTCGTGGTGCACCGCATCATCGAGGGTGCCGGTGGCACGGTCGAGGTCAAAAGTAGCCCCGGTCAGGGAACCCTCTTCCGGATCTCGATCCCCGATGCACTCGCCCGGCTCGGCAGCGAGGAGATCGATCCGCTGCAGATCTCCAGCGAGTGGCAGGAGTCCTGATGCTGACTCCTCCATCTCTCCCGAAACTGGACATCCTGGTGGTCGATGACGATCCCTTCGTCAGGGAAACCATTCAGATCTTCCTCGAATCCGAGGGTCTCAAGGTCCGAACCGCCAGTTGTGGGGAAGATGGCATCGCACAACTACTCGAGCAGGAACCAGATGTCGCACTGGTCGATCTTCGCATGCCCCGCATGGATGGACTCGCTGTGCTTCGTTCCTTCAAGCAGCACGCGCCCGAGGTTGAGGTGGTGATGGCGACCGGAGATGCCACGCTCGAGAGTGCCCTCAGTGCCATGAAACTGGGGGCCTATTCCTACATAGAGAAACCGATCGTCGATCTGGAAAAGGATCTCTTGAGTGTGGTGCGACATGCCGCCGAGAGACGCCACTTGCGCCGAACCAACCGGCGCTTGCAAGGCGATTTGCAGTTGGCTCTGCACCAGCTCGACGCACAACGCAGGGAACAACGAATTGGCAGTGAAGGATTCCCCATCGGGCGACTCCTGAGGCGGTGTACCACGGCCAGTCCTACCGAATTGAAGGCGATGATCCTGTCGTACATTCCCGCTGCTGTGCCAGCACTCCTCTATCTTCGTAACGACCAGATATTGATCCCCTGTGCCGCCCGGGATATCGATCTTCCGCCGATCGACGCGGTCCTGCCAACCCACCGTTTCTCCGACCCGGGTGAACGATTGCGGGAAGGAAATTTCCCGAATGTCTTCCCCGATCAGGATGAAGCTCTGATGCTGCCGCTCTTCTGGATCGGAGAACTGGTCGGATTGATCGTCCTTCCCGTGACCGATGAAGGGACTTTCAGCGATCCAGGCCATCGCCTGCTTCGACAGATCGCAGACACTGCAGCCGCAATCCTCGGTTCCAGTGGAATTCGCACTTCGACACCCACCGGTTGAGCCGAGGCAGCGCATCTCATAAAACTAGGGGAGCCCCGACGGAGATCCAGGAGGATCCCAGATGAGACCCCCCGATCGTGGCCGGATTGGCAGCCCTCCGAGCAGCCAATTTCCGGTCAATATACTAATCCTGATGCTCCTGGCACTGATACTGTCGGGGAACGCAAGAGTTGCAGCCGCAACGATGATCCAGCGGGCGGATGAACCCGGCTGGATTCCCCCCTTCAATTCCGAACTCGACTTTCTGGTGCGCCAGGTGGATGAAAGTCGAGCCTCAGGAGATGAAGTCTCGATTCGAGATGCGCTGGGGGCTCTGACGGAGCGCTTGATCGACGGCGATCCGGGAGGCAGTACCACCGTCGGAGGCGGCCATTCCATCGGTGCCGGACCTTTCCTGCGTTCGACCATCTCGCAGTTGAATGATCGCCAGCGAAAAATCGTGCTCGATGAGATTCGTCTGCGAACCGCGAGTCGTTTCGCAGAGGCCCAATCTGCGGGACTGAACACACGTGAGGACGAACGTCTCACCTCGACTCTGATGGACCTGCCGAAAGAGGTGTTGCCACCTCGATTGGCCAGCCAACTGGCGGAAGCGGCGCTGGAACGAGGCGACCTACAAACCTGGCGCCAGTTGCTGCGTCGTGGCTGGATCGACGATCCTGGATACGAGTCGATCCCCATCCTCTCCCCGGCGTCCCCACTCGCAGTAAATTCCGGAACACTGGTGCTGCCAAAGTTTCGCAGTGGCGATCCTGAACTCTCCGCATCCGATCCGATCTGGAAGTCGTCACGCGGTAGTTCTGGAGCAGTCTCCGATCGGTCCCGCGTGTGGATCCAGCAACCGGGGCAGGTACGATCGATCGACCTCGAATCGGGTGAGGAGATGTGGCGACGAATTCTCCCGGAACAGTCTCGTCCCTTGCTTCCACGCACCCGGCTGATGCCGGTTCGGCGACAGCATTCCATCATCGCCACCTTGAATGACAAGGTGGAGGCGTTTGACGGTTCGACCGGCGACTGGTTGTGGCAAGTCTCCATCGATCAGATCCTCGGACCCGAGACACAACCGCAGATCATCCGAGCCATCTCCTCGCCTTGCCGGGTCAGTGGAGGTGTGGTGGTCGTGGCGATGAGAAGTGAAGGTGGGCGGCTCGAGGCGTTTGGAGCACTGATCGAAGATGGTGGGCGAATTGCCTGGGTTCGTCATCTCGGCGAAGGGGTCGGGGCGACCTGGTTGGCTCTCCGCTCGGCACCTGCCACTCCGATCGAAGGGGATGGGCGGGTCCACTGGTCGACCGATCGTGGCACCGTCATCACACTTCGCACTTCCGATGGAGCCATCGAGTGGATTCAAGATGTCGAGGGGCCAAGCCGCAGTGGCCTGAGAGATCACCTGATCGAGGAACGAGCCGCAGGAGTTTCACTGCGAAGAAGTGGCTCTCGCCTGTTCGTCTCGACTCCTGGCTCGTCTCGAATCACCATCCTCGATGAAATCTCCGGCGCATCCCTCGGAATCATTGCCACCAGTTCCCCCCACTGCTGGAATCTCTCCGGCGATGGAAGTGCTTTGCTGATTGTCGAGGATCAGGAACTGGTGCTGTGGAGGTGCAACGCAGCAACGACTCCACGCTTCTCCTGGAGTCTGCCATTACCTTTTCCGGTGACTGGAAAAGGATCGGATGCGATCGCAGCATCCGATGGAGGCTGGTGGATCAGTTCCGATCAGGCGCTGCTCTCGATCGATGCTTTCGGTCAGAACTTGACACTGCAGGGACTCGACATCCCTGCCCACTCGCTACTGGCGCTGGAGAACTCCCTGATGGCATCCGCGGGATCCGAGGTGAGCATCTTGACCCAAGTGGACACCGCCGCCGAGGCGGTCTGGCAACAAGCGATCTCGGGCCACATCGATCCGCGCTGGTTACCAGATCTGGCCGGAGAATCCCCCGCACAACGAGCTCATCGCGGCACCGTCCATCTGCTACTGGAACGATCCGACATTTCCCTGACCGGAAATGAGCGCACTCGTCTCGAAACCGCACTCATCTCTGCCCAATCACGGCCTGAGGATCGAATCCGTCTTGCCTGGCAGCGGGCGACCCACGAAGAGCAGTTGGGAGATGCCGCAGGAGCAACCTTCATCTGTCATTTGATGCTGGGAGAAACGTGGCGCAACCTCGAATCCACCCGGGTGCTGACACGGCATGGAACTACCGTAGATGCCGCCACCGCATTCACCCACCTGTTGCTGCAACTCGATCAGCAACCCGGAGGAGATGACCGGGTCGCCCTGAGGGAGCAACGTGCCTCCAGGGTGGTGGCTGAACGGATGGACTCCTCTCCCTCTCCCGATTCCTGGATCGACCTGGCCCGATCGATGCCCGGTTGTGCTACCGGTCGCCGCGCTCGATTGGAAGCGGCACAGTCCCTCTACCAGCTCGGTGACCTCGAGGGATGCTTGCTCCAGATCGACTACCTGGTGATCCATGAACCCGACAGTGACGAGTCGCTGATCGCCAGATTACGCCGATCCGAGGTGCTTCGTGAACAGGGTCGTCTGTCAGAAGCGATCGAGGAGATCGTCTCTCTCGATCAAGACCACGGCGACCGGACCTTGACCCGAACAGTCCAGGGAGAAGAGGTCGAAATCACTCTAGGGGATCGGTTGCGGGAGTTGCGGGAAGAGATCTCGACCCTCCCAGAGCGGCGAAGGGATCACCCCGGGTTGCCGCTGCAACTGGCCTGGAGCGGAAGACTGGACCTGGGACAGAGTCGCTCCACCAGCGTCTGGCCACTCTCTGACTACGATTCGTTGGAGGGAGATTCCCGATACCTGGTGCTCACCCCTGATTCCGCAGCCCTCTTCGACTCCGTCGACGGTCTACTGCTGTGGAAAACTGATCTGGAGAGAACCGAGATTTTGGTCAAGGATGGAATCATCCTGACCCGCAGGGACCTGCCCTCCGATCCACTACTGTTCGACGCCACTGGAGTGATTCTCCACGATCGAAACCGAGCCTGGCGCCTCGACCTGGCCGATGGTTCGGTGATCTGGCACCACAGGATGCCTCTCGATGAGAACTTCTCGGATCAGGAGATCATCATCGAGCACTCCTGTGCGGGTTCGGGAATCGTCGTGCTCAGTGGTGAGGATGAAAATATCATTGCCATCGATGCTCTCGATGGCCGGTTGCTGTGGAGTGATCCTCGATCAGGGATTCTGCTCGACGATCCGGTGATCGATGGAGATCGATTGCTGATCGGATATGCGATTCCCAACCTCGTCGAACTGCGATCCACCTCCAGCGGCCAGTTGATCAGCCAGATCGAACTGGAAAATGACTCGGGTGCCTTGGCCTCGGCCCCGATCGTGATGGCTGAAGGGTACATCTTCGCCAGCGAAAGAGGATCGATTCATCGCCACCACGATGATGGCACCCACCACTGGACCACACAGATGCCTCATCTCATCTCGGATCTCCACCTGTCTCGATCGAGGAATCAGATCGTTTCCGAGATGTTTTGGAGTTCAGAAAAAAGCACTCTGGTGGGGATCGATACCGCTGACGGTAAGATCGGTTGGGAAAAACGATTATCCCAGGAGCAACGCCGGATCACCTCATTGAGCATCGATGATGATGAATTGCTGATCGTCTGCGGAGATTTTCAACAACGAAACGTCATCCGTCTACGATCGGTGCTCGCTCCCGATGAGGTGGACACTCCCGAGGCAGAACTGGAATGGACTCACTCCCTTCCCCCCGCCTACGATGCCGTGGAACTGAGTCCTTCGGGTGACTGGATCATCATTGGCGACCGCATGCGAGGGGAAGCCTCGGTACTCGATCGTGCCACCGGTACCCCACTCTCCCGCCGCCAGGGACTCGGAGCCGTCTCCGAACATCTGAATCAGCTTGGACGGCTGCACCACGCCTCGGTCATCGGAGAAACACTGCTCACGGTCTCCTCTCGCGGCGCCGCCGGTTTCCGGGCTCAACCGGTCCGGGATGAGAAACTGCTGGCCTGGCAGTCGTTGCAAGATTCGCTCGACTGGAGAAACGAATTCGATCGTCTGCTCCTGATGCAAGAGTCGACTCGAGCCATCGATTTGCTGGAGGTTACGATTCTCGATCCGGGCCAGGCTTCCGAGGATCGAGCCGCTGCCAGTTGGCTTCTGGAGGGAGCCACCCGCCAACAAGCGAGGACTCCACAAAGCGATCACGAAATCCCGAGGATGCTGGTACCGCCATTGATCGACGGTTCGCTGGATGAGCCGTGGAATGCCCAGACCGGGCTTTCCGTCGATCGGCCACGCCATGTTCGTGGTCTACAGGGCCATGGTGAACCGCGGGTCCCCTGGCAGGATCGAGCCGATCTGTCGGGACGGATTTTTCTCGGTTGGTCCACCGAAGGCCTGCATCTGGCGGTCGATATCGACGACGATATCGTCATTGCCCATCAGCGCGATTCCAAGTACTGGATCGGAGATTGCCTGGTGCTGGTACTGGACACCCTTGGAGATGGAGGGGTGCGCCCGCGCAAGGATGATCAGGTGTTGACCATCTCCTTCGTCGCTCCTCGCCAGAACCCTCCACCACCGGCAGAGGGGGATCCCGATGGAGAAGGAGGAGAGGCACCCTTTGAAGAGGAAGAGGAGGACTCTCCCGATGGAGAACATATGGTGGCTCGAAGACCCGATGGGACCGGTTCCGTGTTCGAAATGACCATTCCCTGGCACACCATCGCCTCCATGAGGGGGGAATCCGATTCGATTCCATGGCCAGGAATGAAGATGCGAATCGGCATCGCCGTCACCGATGACGACACCGGCAAGGGCGCAACGAAGTATCTGGGTCTGACTCCAGGGATGGTCCTGCACCGCAACCTGGATCGGATCTGGGAAGGATGCTCCCCCGACTTGATGCTGCCAGTGAGGTTGGGCCGATGATGGGTGGTCTCCGATGGATCGCGAGCAGCCTGTTGCTGACCCTGTTGTCAGGGTGCGTCACTCCCATCGATACCGATCGAGGGTTTCCCCCCTTCTACCTCGAGCGAGAAGAGATACTCGCCGATGGAGAGGTGCGTCAATCGCAGCACTTCTGGCCCCTTTACAGCCATAGCACCACCACTCCCGATCGCGAGGAGATCCGCATCTTGTGGCCACTGTTTGTCGATCGAATCGATCAGTCCGGGCGCAAGACCTGGCTCTTACCGGCATACCATCGAAGGGCCTACCGCCACTCCGATGACCAACTCGATGTCGATTCCTTTCTCCTGCCGTTTTTTCTCTGGGGCTCCGATCGAGATGAGGGGGACTACGCGGCCTTTGCACCCATCGGCGGAAGCCTCAAGGGGTTGCTCGGCAAGGATCGAATCGATTTCGCTTTGTTTCCACTGTGGGCACGACTGCAGGACCGTCAACAGATCACCACTTACTGGCTGTTTCCACTGATCGAACTGGACGAGGGTCCACTACGATCCGGATTCCGGGTCTTCCCCTTCTATTCCAAAACTCAGGGATTCACCAGCCGCGGTAAACTTCGCGACCAATCAAAATACGTCCTCTGGCCGTTCTGGCATCAGTCGAGTCAGCAGCTCGATACCGACAATCCGAGCCACTCCTGGTGGCTGTGGCCCTTCTACGGTCAGATCGAATCAAGCACCCGTCAGTCTCGGACCATCCTCTACCCGTTGTGGACCGAATCTCATGATTTCAGAACAGAGACCTCCACATGGTCCCTGCTCCCCTGGTCGATCGGTACCCGGGAACGGCAATGGAACCGATTCCTGTTCCCGCCGATCTGGGGATACCATGACCGTCCTGGATTGAAGAAGGGTTACTTCCTGTGGCCGCTCTGGCAGTGGGAAGAACAGTCCACTGCCAAACGAGATCGCAAGGTACAGCGGTTATTCCCCTTCTGGCGGAGGATCGTCGATCAGGATCCCGAACGAGGAACCCGATCCAGTCACCTCCTGTGGCCGCTGGCTCGCTGGGACACCGATGCCGAGGGGAACACGACCGCTTCTGCGCCTGCGCTGCTTCCTTTTGACACCCCTCAAGGCTTTTCCTGGTCTCACGGCCGTGCCGGCCAGTGGGTTCGCTGGCGCCAAGAGCCCCAGTCGTGGGGTCTCGAGCTACTCTGGGGACTTCTGACCGCTGAAAGTAGTGAGCAGAAGGGTGGATTCTCGCTTCTCGGCGGTCTGCTCTCTCGCGACCGTGGCGCTGGACCGGATGACACCCGCTGGCGTCTGCTGTACATTCCTCTGTGAGATCACCGTCGGGGGGGAAACCGGTGGTGAAGTCGAACCGATTCCTGTGGATCGGGTCGGGGAGTTCATCGCTACGGGGGATGGAGCGAGATGTCAGGCTGGATCTCTGGACTCGGGGCATTTCTCGGCCGTAGTGCCGAGACCACAGGGTATGGGCTGGTCCTGCTGGGCCGGACCCTGTTCCATCTCCCCCACCTGCTGACCCGCCGTCGAATCCGCGACACCCTCGACCTCTGTTACACCTACTGCACCGGCTCCTTCACCGTCACTGCGGTGGTGGCACTCTTCACCGGGATGATTCTCGCACTCAACAGCGGTCTCTCTCTGCAGGAGTTGGGCCAGGAAGCACTCATCGGAAGAATCGTCGCCGTCTCGCTGATCCGAGAGATGGGCCCCTTCATGACCGCGCTGATCCTGACGGCCAGTATCGGCAGCGGAATCGCCGCAGAACTGGGAACGATGAAGGTCTCCGAGGAGATCGACGCTCTGAGAATCATGTCGATCTCACCGGTGCGATTCCTGATCCTGCCGAGGATCGTCGCGTTGACGCTGGTCACCCCCGTATTGACCATCTTTGCCGGCCTCATCGGAATCCTCGGGGGGATGTTCGTCGCCTACTTCCAACTGGGAGTCGGTTGGATGGCATTTCAAAATGATGGGCTGGAAGTCCTTACCCAGAAGGATGTGTTCACCGGCCTGTTCAAGTCTGTCGTCTTCGGAATCACCATCGCCACCGTCGGGTGCACCCAGGGGTTATTGACTCGTGGTGGTGCGACCGGTGTCGGTCAGGCCGCGAGGAGAGCGGTGGTCGTGACCTTCCTGCTGGTGATCATCATGGGTTACTACATCACATGGGCGGTGCTGACATGATCCGCCTCACCAATGTCCACAAGCAACTGGGAGGCAGAAAGATCCTCGATGGTCTATCGCTGGAGGTCGAAGAGGGTGAAACCCTGGTGATTCTCGGGCGATCGGGTACCGGTAAGAGCGTGACCCTGCGCCATGTCATCGGCTTGTTGACGCCGGACTCGGGACAGATCGAGGTGCTAGGAGAAGAGATCTCCCAGCACCGACCAGAGAATCTCAGAATTGTTCGCCGCAGGATCGGATACCTGTTTCAAGATGGAGCTCTCCTCGATTGGCTCAACATCTCCGACAACATCGGACTGCCACTGAGAGAACGCAGGGAACACAGCGAGAAGGAAATCGTGGCTCGAATCGAAGAAGTCTTGACCGATGTGGAACTGGACGGACACGCCCTGAAACTCCCCTCCGAGATCTCAGGTGGGATGAGAAAACGAGCCGGACTTGCTCGAGCCCTCGTCTGTCATCCCGAAATCATGCTCCATGACGAACCCACATCCGGCCTCGATCCGATTTCTTCCAGTGTCATCAATCGACTGATCATGAAACTCAAGGGAATGGGCATCACCCAGATGGTGGTCACCCATGACATGGGTTCTGCCTTCGAAGTCGCAGATCGCATCGCACTTCTGCATCAGGGTACCGTTCGTGCATTGGGAACTTCCGATGAAATTCGCCAATCGACAGACCCTGCTGTTCAGCAATTTATCCATGGCATGGTGGATGGTCCTCTGGCAAGAGAGATCCGGGAAGACCCCAATTCCTCCAAAAACAATGAAAGTGAGGAATCATGACTAGAGATTTCATCGTCGGAATCATCTTCATCCTCTCACTGGTATTTCTAGGAGCCCTGACCCTCCTGGTCAGTGGAATCCCATCGGGCCCCAACGATCTGGTCCTGGAGGTCGGATTCGAGGACGTGTCTGGATTGAAACCGGGTGAATCGGTGAGGATCCGCGGCTTGCGAGCCGGCTCGGTGGAACAGATCTCACTCGATCAGTCCCGCGGACTCGCAGTGGCCAGGATACGTCTCTGGGAACCACTGCCTCCCCGCAACGGATACAGCTTCAAGGTGATGGCTGCCAGTGCACTCGGTGGGTCCTATCTGAAGTACATCCCTGGCTCGGGCAGCGCCGTCGACCCTGAGAATCTGATCGGAACCGCCAGCGGCGACCTGTTCGGCGAGGTGGGTTCGATGCTGGCGGAGAATCGAGTGGCCATCAAGAAGAGCCTCGATAACCTCCACCAACTGCTCGATCGATTGAAGGCCGGTGACGGTGTCATCGGTGCTCTGATCACCGATAACACCATCCAAATGCAGATGAAGAACCTGATCAATGATGCCCTCTCGATCACCACCGACCTGAAAAAAGGCAACGGCATCATCGGTTCTCTGCTGAAGCAAGATTCGCCACAGCAACTCCAGGTCAACCAGCTGCTTTCGACACTTTTGAGTGACTACGTGCAATTCTCGGAGGGACCTGGAATGGCACTCAAGGACGCGGATAACCTGCAAAAGATCAACGACATCATCGCGAACATCGACACGACGACGACGGCCTTGGCGACGACCGATGGGCTGGCGGGTCGAATCATCCACGATGAGGCGTTGGTACAAAGCTGGCTGGACATCACCACCGATTTAAAAAGTGCAGCAGCACAACTGAGTCCGACGGGTAAAGGTGCATTGAGAGTGTTGCTCCATGATGAGGAGTTGCGCGAGGGGCTAAAAACGGCCATCACTGCCATCGCCAGTATCAGTGAAGCGATCGAGAAAGGCCCCGGTACCCTCCATAGCCTGATCAACAACCCAGAACTCTACCTGGAAGCGCGAGAGACCCTGACCTTGCTGCGAGATTCAACCGAGGACCTGCGTGAACAGGAACCTGTGACGGCCTTCTTCAGCATCCTGTTTGCGCCGTTCTAGGTCAGTTGATGGACATATTGATACCGATCACCAGTGTCATTGCTGGCCTGGCCATCTTGATCTTCAGCGGTGACCGACTGATTCAGGGTGCGGTAGAACTGGCGATGCGCTTCAAACTATCGCCGATCTTCATCGGCATCACGGTGGTCGCAGCGGGTACGTCACTTCCGGAGATGCTGGTATCTTTGATCGCCCAGTACGAAGACAAACCAGGACTCAGCATCGGGAATGTGATCGGATCGAATATCTTCAACATCGGGCTGGTGCTGGGATCCGTGTTGATCTGGACTCGAAGAGTTTCCACCACTCCAGGTGCCATCGAAACCTTCGGCCTGCTCCTTGGTACCATTGCATTGACCGCATACCTGATATTGATTGCGGATGCCGACGGACTCGCGATTCTCAATGCCCCGGCCGGAATCTTGCTGGTCCTCTCATTCCTCATTCTTCTCTTCATGATGCTCAGAAGTGGTAAGAAGAACCCCGCTACCGATGTGATCAAGAAACTAGCCAAGGGTTCTGGTTCCCTTTCCATCGCCGTTTCCCTGCTGCTAGGAATCGTCGGCCTGTGGTTTGGAGCCAGGTTCTTGATCACAGGCGCGATCTCACTGGCAGAACTACTTGGCGTCAGCGACACGACCATCGGACTGACCCTGGTAGCCGCCGGAACCGGGGCTCCGGAGTTCTTCGCATCCATTGCGGCGATTCGAAAGGGATCATCTGCGATGGCCATTGGAAATGTCGTGGGCTCGAACCTGTTCAATACCGTCGCCATCGTAGGAGTGGCTGCTCTGGTCCGGCCATTGGAAATCAATCTTGTCGAAATGAAGACGGACTTGATGGTCAATTTCGGGCTGACCCTCATCATCTGCACCTTGGTGATTCCGGGATTAAGCTCTCGATTCAGAATGATGATTGGCACACTGATTCTGCTGGTTTATCTCTATTGGTTAGGGTCCATCATCTTCTAGTGCGTACCCTCCGGTTCGACATGAATCACCACATCATGAATCTCTGGCAGTTCTTCTCTGATCTTCTCCTCGACCTCATGTGCGATTCTATGCGCCTCATCCACGGTCATACTCGGATCCACATGTAGATTCATATCGACGAAGACACCGCTCCCAAAGCCTCTACTGCGGACATCGTGCACATCTCGAACTCCCTTAAATACACGGGCGATCTCGACGATACGTATCGGTGCGATCGGTGCTCGATCTGCAAGTACTCCTGCGGATTGCAAAGCAATCTTGTAACCGACCCGAGCGATGAAGAGACCGATGACCAGTGCCACGATGAGATCGACCAGAGGCCATCCGTTACGGATGGCAAAGAGTGCCACGAGAGCTCCCATGGTCCCCACCATATCGGAAAGAGTGTGGTCACTATCTGCCAGTAGCACCGGGCTCTTCAATTGCTGGCCGCGATTTCTCTGCCAACGATAGACCACAGCGTTGATCACGATGGTTGCCAGTAGGATCACATATCCGATCGGATGCGGATCCAGATTCCCCGATTCACTCCAGCGCCCCAACGAATCGCTGACGATGTGCCAGGCGGCCAGGAACAGCAGCAATGAAATCGCCATGGCGGAGAGGATTTCGAACTTCTGATGGCCATAGGGATGGTCTTCATCGGGAGGCTGTGATGCCATTCGGATCCCGATGAGGGCGATGATGTTGGATGAACCATCGAGTAGGGAATGAAAACCATCCGCAACTACTGACAGCACTCCATTGGAATAACCATAGGCCAGTTGCCCACCGGCCACTGCAATATTGGCCAGTAGTGTGCCCCAAAGCACTCGAGAAACTGCAAGTTGGCGCTGGATCAATACTCCTCCAATGGGACGGAACCAGTCTACTGGACAAATCTCCTGAATCTGACGCTCAGTACCTGCACCGAGGCAATGCTCAACTCTTCCGATCCGATTCTGCGGATATCCGATTCCATCGCCCTGAAACTGGGCTTTCGCCTCAGATCCTCGACGTGAGATTCGATCCAGTCTCCTTGACGATGATTTTCGCTGCGACCACAAATCCTGGTGACCAGCGCCCACAAGCCATCGAGGATGGTATTTCTCAAGATTCTCATCGAGAGTGAATCCCAGCGGCCGTTAAACATCATCTCGTCACACTTTCTCACCAGTGGATGAAGTCCGCTGCGGTGGCCGAGCAAGTAGTAAATCCGAGCCACATCTCCGACCCGAATGTCATGTGTTCTGCTGATATCGAGGATTCTTACCCCTGCGGTCAGATGTTCGAACTTGGCCAGGCTCTGGGCCAGAATGGGTGAGAATCCCGCCCCCAAGGCTTCCTGAATGTGATTCTCGTGGCGATCCAGTTCAGGACCGGAGAGGCAATCAGGAATCGAATCCTCGTACTCCGATAGAGGTCTCGCCCCATCGGCAATCAATCCCTCGATTCGGTCCAGTCGATCATCATCATGACTACTGAGGAGCCAGGCTGCAGTTCTTCTCAACGATTCCTGAATACGAACCAGGGCCAAGTTAGCAACCCTGGCGGAGACTTCCTTGAGCGAAAGTATTTCATCACGAATCTGCTCCGCGCCGATTAAATCATCTGCGATGAGGTACGATCTAGCGATGTGCCCGATCGACCGTCCTGTTTCTCTCTCCATGTCGAGAACGAAGAAGGAACCAGCACGATCCACGATCCGGTTGGTCAACACGGTCATGGCAATCTCTCTGCCCAACTGGTGATTCTGGATCGCATCTGCAAATCGAATCCTGATGGCCGCAGGAAAGTACTCCCGGAGAAATCGAAGTTCATCCACCCGGCCTACAGGCTGGAGAAGCAATCTCTGATACACATCCATCTTGGCGTGGGCAGCCACGATTGCCAGTTCGGGGCGGAACAATCCGATTCCATCCCCATGTCTCGTGGTCAGTTCCTCCTGCGTGGGTAGAGATTCAGCTTCTCGATCCAGCACACCGCGATCCTCGAGAATCATCATCGTCCGCTCGATGGAAAAAGGATCTACCTCACTGCGGATCTCGTCGAGACTGAGCAACAAGCCCTGTTCGCGGTTGTTCATCAGCACATGTTCACAAACATCCTGCTGGATCTCGGTCAGGACCTGATTGCGCTGCTCTACGGTGATTCGACCCGAATGGACCTCGTCGAAGAGCATCGTTTTGAGGTTTACTTCATGGTCTGAACAATCCACTCCTCCAGAATTGTCGACAAAATCAGTGTTGATCATCATTCCACCGCGTGAGAGTTCGACTCGTCCCCGAGGAGTCACTCCCAGGTTGCCCCCCTCGACCATGATGCTCGCCCTCACTGCAGTCGCTGTGACACGACAGGCGGAATTGGAGGAGTCATCGACAGACAGATCGGGCTCGAGAGAAGATCGAATGTAAGTTCCGATACCTCCGTTGAACAACATGTCGACATCGGCACAGAGGATCGCCCGTATCACCTCTTCTGGAGAAAAGACTCCATCTGGCGGCAATCCGAGCAGCACCCGGGCAATCGAAGAAGGATTAATCGTTTTCTCGCTACGATCAAAGATCTCACCACCCTCAGAAAGAGTGGATCTATCGTAGTCACCCCAGTTCGATCGATCCTGATGAAACAGGCGTTCTCGCTCCCCGTATGACCGCTCAATATCCGGGTCCGGGTCGATGAAGATGTGGAGATGATTGAATGCAGCGATCAATTTCGATTTCCGTGCCAACAGCATTCCGTTGCCGAACACATCCCCACTCATGTCTCCAATTCCGATCACGGAATAGGCATCTTCTTCGGGGTCAATTCCGAG
>Ga0209089_10002421_pt1 | contig 16516 bp, 19 predicted proteins | sample ArcticOcean_MG_C_FD_187431 | JGI IMG/M metagenome (GOLD analysis project Ga0209089, IMG submission 187431) | Marine microbial communities from western Arctic Ocean - ArcticOcean_MG_CB2_150 (SPAdes) (version 2) | ecosystem: Environmental > Aquatic > Marine > Oceanic | place: Arctic Ocean: Canada... | reverse complement strand
TCTTACATTAATCTCAGATGGGTTTTTATTTAAGGTTACATCAAAATACTTCCTAAGTTCTGATTGAATCTGATCTCTGACTTTAGAGTCTTTAGTTCCATAGATTCCAACTTTGAATGGAATGATAGCGTCATACCCATCACTCTTGGGATGTATTTCTATTGGAGAGGGATCTATATGGTGGATTGGAGTTTGATGAGGTTTTCTTCCATGCATTGGTCTAATAGATTTTTCTAATTCTAAGGCAACTGTTGTTTCTAAAACTCCTGGTAGATACCCTGGATTTAATGCAGCAGGACTATTTTCATTTTCAGTATCTGGGAGAAATCCCATGATTAATAGCAATGATTCTTCAGATCTAGATCTCATAAGTTGACGTGCATTATTATCTTTTGGAACTAATTGAGATTCTTGTTTTAATTTTTCTACTGCGTATTGAGTGGTAGCAACTGCCATTGTTCTAAATTTTGCCCATTCAAATGCTACTCTGAATCCTTCATGTGCATCATCTTCTATATCTGTATAAACTGGAACTTGTTTTGTTCTGATTCCCATGTCATTATGTCTTTCTGGCTCTACTTCTTCAGTTTTATTTCTTATCCAAGTATTTTTTGGTAGAGTTCCATTTTTAACCCATCCTATTTGACTATTGCCTACTCTTAATTGAAAATAGTTTGCCGTTGAGAAAGTTCCTGGTGCGCTATGTAATTCAGATATTGGAAGTGCTCTTTTAATGTGTAGTAAACCATGATTGAATCCTGTTTGTATGTATCCTCCTCCAATTTCATCTGGAACTTGTTCAGCAAATCTTAGATCCCATTCAACACTATCCGGTCTTGCTTCACTTGTAAATCCTCTTTGATTTGAACTTCCATCGATAGTTAATTTAGAATAATGTGGTAGTGGGGCGAGATCGTGGAATGATTGCCTTTTTAGCCATGCGTCAACGTTTTTGTTTAGATCTATAAGTTCTTCAATTCCTAGATTTTCGTAGGTTTTTGTATTATGTAATCCTGCATTAGCTAGTTTATTTATCACTTCAATGTCTCTATGTGAACTCATAGATAATTAATTAGAATGCTGTTTATAAGAATTGTTGTGTTTTTATTGAAAGAAGTTTGTATAGTTAGTTTTAAATACTTTATTTTTGATTTTTAAAGATGCAATTCTGTAAATCATGTGGTGCTATGTTAATGGAAGAAGAATGTTCTAGATGTGGTACTGATTCTGGTAGTAAGGTAAGTTTAGAATCTAGTGAGAAAGTTGAAGTGGCTAAAGAGATAGCTGTAGTGACTGAAGGAGAGAATGAAATTAATCCTAAGGTGGAAATTCAATGTCTTAAGTGCGAAAATAATGAAGCAACTTTTTGGACTAAGCAAACTAGATCTAGTGACGAAGCAGAGACTAGATTCTATAAATGTACTAAGTGTAAGCATGCTTGGAGAATTTATAGATAAATTTATTAATCGATTTTCTTGGAATTTTATATGGTAGCTATGGAATTAAAACCACATCATATTGAAAATCTTGTATTTCATCATTTGACTAATTTTAGATTTTTAAAAAAATCTTTGGTATCTGATGCATATAAATCTATGATTTCTTCTCCAGATGCTGAGGTCAGGGTTGTTAGGAGAAAAGATAGAATATGCCATCTTGCAGATCCTAGTTGTGATAATAATGGTGGGAATTGTGATAATGATGGTCTGAGGGACTTAATGGCAATTGAATCATATAAATTAGAATATGGCGCATGTTACACTATTGGTCAATTATTAGATAAGGGTCAGCGTTTTTATGAGGATACTGGTTGGTATACCCCCTTAAATAGAATTCATAGAATGAATAATCTTGATTGATTAAAGTTCACACTATTTTTTATAAAAATTTAAAAAATTTAAAAAATTATTATTTCTTCTTTGCTGCTTTTTTTGCAGGCTTTTTGGCTGTCTTAGTAGCGCTATTGATTTGTACTAAGGGACTTTTTGAATCTTCTGTAGAAGCTTCAAGTTTTTCTAGTCTCTCTGCAATAACTAACAAGTTACTCTTAATTTCCATCATGTCTTTTTTGACATTATGGAAAGCCATTTTTATATTGTGTTCATCCATTTTATAAAAAAATAGACAAGTTTTAGTATATAAATCTTCTTGTGCTGTTGTAATTATTGGGTGGTGACTAATATAGGCCAGAATTACTTCAAACACTTACAAGGCCCATAACCTTTCTTTTCAGCAATCTTTTTTGTCCCAAATATAATTTTAGATTTCTTCTTGATATTTTTCGCATATGGGCAAGCTTCTATGTGATACTTATTGCTGTCTTTTGTTCCTACATATCTTGTTTTCTTTGATTTTACATTTGTCTTAATTATTGTTGGTGTTCTTAATCTGTTTTGTAGAATGAATACTGTTCTTTCAAGTTCTTCGTTTTTATTCATAATCTCATATATCTTAGTGTGTATACTAGCTAAATCGTACTTCACGCCATTGAATGACTTTATGATGTTTTCTTCAATTTGTTTCATAATATACTTGATAAATTTAGCTATTTAAAGGTTTTTATTGTTGTTATGTTTGAGTGGTGAATAATTAGCTTATCTTAGGAATCTAGTAACCACATCTGAGGGATGTGAAGATCCCTCTAGATCCTAAAAACAATGCCAGTAAATTCAACACATTTTAAGGTTTGATGGCCATTGTTTTTTTGATGGATAGTTTTTTAAAGCAAAAATTTCTTGTTATTATTAGTGCCTTAGTAGCTCAGTCTGGTTAGAGCACCTGACTCTTAATCAGGGTGTCGCAGGTTCAAATCCTGTCTAGGGCATACCTCTTTAGAATGTGAATTGTATTGGTGGATTTGCCTTAAGGCCAAAATATATAATTATATTTTGGGAGGAATTTAGACTTTTGATTTTAGAATCAAATTTCGGGAATTCTTTTGGATCATTTATTTGATCTCCTTAGGGCCTTTTTTATTAAATTTTATATAGTTGATTAACTTTATTAATTCATGGTTGATATCTCTGAAGTTATGGAGGTAATGCAGGGTCATTATGATACTGAACGTAGAACTACACTGAACAGAATGAGGAAGAAACCTGATCCATTTAAGGTTTTGATTGGATGTTTGGTTAGTATTAATATTAAGGATGAAGTGACTGATGCGATTCTTGAAGAATTATTTACTGAAGTTACCAGTTTTGAGGATATCATTAAGATGAGAAAATCTAAGTTGGAAAAGATTCTATATAATGCGAGGTATAGAAAGGTTAAGGCTGCAAGATTGAAAGAAGTATCTCGAGATATCTTAAAGAGGTTTGGGGGGGAGGTTCCAAGAGATCGAGAGGGTTTGTTAACTTTAAAGGGGGTAGGGCCAAAGACTTGTAATCTAGTTTTGAATTTTGCATTTGGTAAGAAAGTTATTCCAGTTGATTCTAATACCATCAGGATTTCAAATAGGTTGGGATGGATTGAAAGTAAGAAGGCTGATGATGTTGAGAGATTGTTGGTGGAGGAACTTGAAGACGAATTTATTCAAGAAGCTAATGCAATATTTATGTTGCATGGAAAACATACTTGTGTTTCTGTAAGTCCTCATTGTAGCAAGTGTCCTGTCTCGTTGGCTTGTAAGCGGGTTGGGGTTGTAAAGAGTAGATAGATTTAAAAGAAAGATAATTTTTGGAATTATATGGGATTATTTGGAAAAACTGCTCGACTCGATGCATTAGATTTGGAAGTGCCTTTGAAATTTACAGAATCATATCATGATGATGGATATTTTGATTCAATGAATGATTATGGGCGATATATAGATCTTAGATATAGGCAATCTGGTGGGCCCTCTCTTAAGGCTATTGAGGGAGATAAAGATCATGTTTCACCTAATGCAGTTTTATTTGAGGTGAAGAAAGGGTTTAGAATCAATTATCATATTGCTTGTTTTGATCCCGATTCTACTTTAAGAAAAATATTATTGGCACATGAGGAGACACATGTATTGGATAGGATGGGTAAATTGGACTATTTATCTAGAAGAATGAGGGATCTAGCTCGAGTAGATGTTAATTTTAATATGGTAGAAGATGGGGAGGTGATTGCGGATATTGGTTTAATTTATGTAGCTGATAGGATGGGTTTTCTTGAATCAATTGAATGTTTTGGAAATAATAGTTTTGCTCCTGCTATGAATGTTTATTTACAGGGCAAAAGCTAGTTAAAAAAATACACACCTCTATTTTAAAAAAATAAAAAAATTTATGCTAATTGCCTTCTTATAGAATCTATATCTTCTGCAACATCTTCGCCTTTCTTTGTTAGCTTAATTAGCTTTATTCGACCTTTCTTCTCGAAATCAACTAATTTAAGCTCTTCTAGCGTTTGTAGTATCTTAACTGCATGTGAATACGTGCAGTCAACTTCCTTAGCTAGCAAAGAACCGTATCTTGCTTTAGACATTTTCTTTAAGGCTACCAGCATTAGTGCTGGCTTTCTTCTAAAAAATATATCAAAATTGTCTTTCATTTTATATTTAGTTTTTGTAGAGAAATCGAAATTGTTTTCTTTTTCTCTGAAGGTATAACTTGAAATATATATTCCAAAGCTATATATTTTAATTCATACTTTAGCTTATAAAGCTTTCTGACAGAAAGGTTAACCAGCGAGTAACAAAATTGTTTTACTTGATTTTTTAGTGACATGATGTTGTAACTGAAAGTGATTAGTTATTCTGCAATCACTTCTCCAGTTATAGAAGTATACATCGCTAAATATCCCTTACTACCAAGCTCCACCTTATTTGAAATTTGTTCCAATTTTGTATCACCATTATTAACTGAATTTTTCATATAATCCTGAACATTTGCAGACAATAAAGCTCTAACCGCCTCTTCGCGAGACATACTTATTCTCAAATCAGGATCTCCAGATACTCCTCTAGATACTTTTAAGCTATCACTAATTATTGCACTCCAAGTTTCTTCATCAATAATAAGATCTACTTCTGCATTTCCATATCCCACATAAGATTTATGTAAATTATTTGCCCCCAATGACACAAGAAGATAAATAATATAATCCTCATTAAATTCTAAAATACCCTTTTCAAGAACTGCCTGCCCATTTACCTCACCAGCCTCATTAGTATTTGAAATAATAATTCCTTTCATCGGATGCTCTATAGTAATTTGAAGAGGCTTACTACTAAAAAATCCCAAGAAGTAAGCTGTAGCTAAAAGAATCACAATTCCAAGAAGAATCAGAAACCATTTTAGAAATTTCCTTTTTCTAGCATGATTATCTTTCACCTTAACTTTTTGATTTACCATTTTTTGTTTTTGATTATCCCTATAATTGTTTAACTCTTAAGTACCCCTAATTGGATATATAAACAATCCATAATAATTAGAGATATCAATACAAGGCAATATTTAAATATTAACTAAGATTCACCTCTTCATGATAGACATCAAGCTAATTCGTGAAGATATAAAACTTGTAAAAGAGAATATTAAAAAGAAAAATCAGAATTCTAAATTAAAGCTAATCGATGAACTAAAAGAGAAAGATGACGAATGGAGAAAGGCAAAATATGAAGCAGATAGCCTAAGAAGTGAAAGAAATAAAATCAGAGAGGGTATCAAAGAGGCAAGTAAAAATAATGACACTAAAGCAAGAAAAGATTTTATTGAAAAAAATGCTAAAGTTCAAAAAAAGATAGAAAAATTAGAAGAAAATAATAAAGTTTTAGAAAAAGAAATATGGAATTTACAAATAGAAATTCCTAACATTATGAGTAAGAACGTTCCAATTGGTAAAGACGAAAAAGATAATATTGTAGCAAAAAAAATAGGTAAACCAAGTAAATTTAGTTTCGAAGTTAAAAGCCATGTAGACCTAATTGATGATCTAGACATTGGAGATTTTGAAAGTAGTGCTAGAGTTGCTGGAACTGGATTTTATTATCTTGAAGGAGAGTTGGCATTACTAAATCAGGCCTTGTTAAATTATGCCCGAGATATTATGGTTAAGAAAGGATTTAGATATGTTGAGACTCCATTAATGTTGCGTGAAGAAATTATTGATAAAGTAACTGACCTTGGAGATAAAGAACAACAAATCTACCTTGTACAAGATGATCCTAAAATGGCATTAATAGGAACAAGCGAACATAGCCTTATAGGAAGATTTGTAGAAAGTGAAGTTAATGAAAACAAACTTCCAATCAAACACACTAGCTACTCTATGTGTTTTCGTAAAGAAATTGGAAGTCATGGGATAGATGAACGAGGATTATTTAGAACCCATCAGTTCAACAAGATAGAGATGATTGTTATCTGTGACCCAAAAGACAGCGAAAATTTCTTCAAGGAAATGCAAAATATCACTGTTGAAATTTTTGAAGGACTTGAAGTTCCAATCCAGGTTCTTAAGATTTGCAGTGGAGATTTAGGAGATTTAAAATATGAACAAGTAGATATTGAAGTCTATTCGCCTAGAAGAAAAGCTTATTTCGAAGTAGGGAGCTGCTCTAACCTAACTGGAGCTCAAGCAAGAAAACTTGGAATAAGGACTAGGGTCAAAGGAGAGGGAGTTACGCCTCATACTTTAAATAATACAGCACTTGCATCTTCAAGGGCGCTAGTTGCTATTTTAGAGAACCATCAACAAGAGGATGGTTCAGTTAAGATTCCTAAGGTCTTGTGGAAGTATACGGGGTTTAAGGAGATTAAGAAGAAAAAATGATATTGTATCCTGGTAGCCTTAATGATTATGAGCAAGCGGTGGAGAATTTTGGTAGAGTGAAGAGTTATGAAATGGCAGTTAGTATGAATCATTTGGTTGTTAGATCTTTTACTCATTTACTTGCATTGGCTGATGGTGATGTTCCAGAGATTTGGAGGTATAGTGCAGATACTCCAGATAGGCATGTGGATGCTACTGATGCAGGTTTAAGATTACTAAGAACCTATAACCAGACAGGTAATTGTGGAGATGTTTCCGGTTTGATAGAAAATATGCAGGCAAGATTTGAGTTGGGAATTATATTAAGAGATTCGAGTATAGATGCGGTTATAGAAGATATGAATAGACGGATTATTGAGGATATGGGTGGAAACCCTTAAAAACATCCAACCAATAGTTCTTGATACATGGAAACTCCCAATCCACAGCATGTAGCTATAATTCTCGATGGAAATAGACGTTTTGCAAAAAAATTAATGTTAAAACCTTGGAAAGGTCATGAACTAGGTAAAGAAAAAGTAGAGAAGTTACTTGATTATGCTAAAGAACTTGGAATCAAAGAAATGACTTTTTATGCACTATCTGTTGAAAATATTAAGAGCAGACCCACTATTGAGTTAAATTTTATCTATAAGATATTTAGAGAAACATTTAGAGACATGGATAGAGACAAAATGATGAGAGAAAGTATTAGGATGAAATTTATTGGAGATTTAGATTTGTTGCCAACAGACGTTCGCGAGGAGTGTAATAAGCTTGAAGAAGATACTAAGAATAATTCTGAATTTATTGCAAATTTTTGTATTGCTTATGGTGGTAGACAGGAGTTAGTTAATGCTGTTAGAAAGATAGTTGAAAGTAAGGTTTCTGGAGATGAGGTTGATTCTGAGATGATTACTAATAATTTGTATCTTCAAAGTCAGCCTGATTTAATTATTCGGACTGGAGGAGACATGCGAACTAGTAACTTCTTGCCGTGGCAATCAACATATAGTGAATGGTTTTTTTTGGATAAAATGTGGCCAGAATTTACTAAGGAAGATTTGATTGAATGTATTGAGGAATTTAAAAATAGAAAGAGGAATTTTGGGAAATGAGTTTGTTGTTTTCTCGGTATCTGTAATTATTATATCTATAGGATTTCTTATCATTATTATAGGCTCGCTTAGATTATGGTATTATGAGATAATAGGAATTTGATATAACCAAAACCCTTAAATCCTTTAATTATTAACTTAAATCATGGTTGAAAAGAAAAAAAAGTTCAAGATATTAGCAGCAAGTGACGTTGAAGGAGATAGTGGTGCCACTAAGAAATTGGCGGCTAAAGCTAAGAAAGAAAAGGTTGACTTGGTTGTACTTGCTGGAGACTTGACTGGGTGGAATGAGAGTGAAGAAATTTTAAAACCATTTATTGATAATAATCAGAAGGTTGTTTTTGTTCCTGGGAATCATGATAGTAGTGAGATGGCTAGATTTTTGACTGAATTATATGATGTTAAAAATGTTGGGAATCATTATGTTAAATATGGTGATGTGGGTATTTTTGGAGTGGGAAGTGCAGATGGTCAATTGAATTTGGATGAGAAAAAGGCATTTGATAAATTGAAGAAAGATTTTCAGAAGGTTAAGGATTTAGAAAAGAAAATTATGGTTAGTCATTTGAATGCTGCTGGAACTAAAACTGAATTTAGTGGTTTTGAGGGAAGTACGGGTGTTAGGAAGGCTATTGAGGAATTGCAGCCAGATGTGTTTTTAAGTGGGCATATCCATGAGGCGGAAGGGTTAAGTGAGAAAATAGGAAAGACTAGGGTGTATAGTGTGGGTAAGAAGGGGAAGATCATAGAAATCTGAAAAGATTTCTAAGCTTTCCAACATCAAAAGATGTTGAAGATAATTGAAATCTAAAACGATTTCTAATCTCATATAATTTGAATATTATGTTCATTTAACTTTTATATCCAAATTTATTATTATATTTTTTATGATCTATAATATCAAGAACGAATGCAATTATCTCAATTTGTGAATCTCCTTCTGTTAAGGTATATAACATTCTCCAAAAATTTGGAAGTTCAACCCAGAAAAGATTAGAAATTTCATATTGGATAACATATTCATTTGGGATAAGTGATTTTTTATTGGCTCTCCATAATGAGGATTTGTTTTTATGAATTCAGATTTTTTCTTTATAGCATTAAGAATAACTCTTTCATGTTTTGAAGATTCTGCCTTACTATTTAAATATTCAAAAACTTCTTATGCTTCAGATGATAAAATAATCCTAACATGTTTTATTTACAACTCTACTCCTTTATTAATATCTTCTTTCAGATTAGAATTTGTATTATGTATCCAAGTAATACCCCTAAGTGTTGCAGCAATTTTATTGCTTTCTTCTAAGTATTTTAAGATTACTATTAAGGTATTATGATTAACTTGTCGCGGTAATCTTTTCTTAATTTCAGCTATTTTTATAATTGATTCCTCAGAATTTTCAATTATTTTCTCAACCATTATCACAGTATTTAATGTTGGCCAATGAGTGGGTTTTTCATGATTTTTTAAAATTAGTGACATTTTTATATTTTATCGTAATATTTATATAACTAATTATGATATATATGTATTTAAGGGTTTTGGTATAGATTTTACTAAAGTGCTCGCCAGAGTAATATTGTGCATAACATCGGGGATATACGACCCGAAGGGCTCGAGCGGAACGGAAGTGACCTCGAGAGTTTTTTCTTGAAAAGAAAAAATTTGGGAATTTTCCGAGCTGAGGAAAATTCTGTTTAAGCCCTGTTCAACGACCCGACGACTGAAAGGAGGAGAGCGCAGCGTGGCTTGAGTTCAAAAAATATTTTTCGTTCTTATTCTTCATGATAGGCTTTCTTTTATTCTTATAAATTTAATTTTTTCGTTTTGAAAAATGAAAGAGGGGTTAGGGGTGAATTTCATTTTTCAAAACTCATTATTAGGAAACTCTTTCATAACCTTTATCAGAACCAAATTTTCCAAATACTACTTGCCACAAGTGATGTGTCATAGCAAGTGACGTAGCAGGACAACAAGTTAAATACCACTTCCAATAGCGATAAAATCTATCATCATAATTATATTTTAAATTATCCCAATTATTATCAAAATTGTTTAACCAAGCATTGATTGTTTTATGATAATCTTTTGTAAAATCATGCCAATCTAAAATATGAAATAAACCCTCTGAAGAATCACAAAATTGTTTAGCAGACATTGGAACTGTGCCTGGAAATAAATATTTATCAACCCAAGGATCATTTTTTAACACTGTTTGACTTATACTAATAGCTTGAATAAGCATCAATCCATCTTTTTTTAAGCATGAATTTGCCTTTTTCATAAAAGTCCTATGATTCTTTGGTCCAACATGTTCAATCATCTCTATGCTTACAATTCTATCAAATTTTCCCTCAATATCTCTATAATCCTGCAGTAAGAATTTAACATTCTTATGAGAATTGTGCTCATTTGCATAGTTTAATTGCTCATCTGAAAGCGTAATTCCTGTGACATTAACCTTATACTTATCAGCAGCAAATTTTGCAAAATTCCCCCAGCCACAACCTATTTCTAGTATGTCCATACCAGGTTTAAGCTTTAATTTCTTACAAATTAAATCCATTTTATTTATTTGTGCTTCATCAAGATTATCCGCATTTTTCCAGTAACCACAACTATAGCTCATAGTTTTTTTCCCAAGAGTGGCTACAAATAAATCATTCCCCAGGTTGTAATGAAATTTTGCATTATATCTTGCTGTTTTCTTGGATTGAATATTTTTTATGATTGGGCCAATTAATCTCAATTTTCCTGCAAGAGGAACACCTAGATTTTTGAAGTCTCCAGTTTTTAGATTAATTGAATCCGCCTTTAATAATCTATAAATGCATTGTTCAATATCTTCACAATCCCACCAGCCATCAACATATGATTCTCCTAAGGCGATTGTTCCATGAAATAACAACTTTGAGAAAAACTTTTCATTATGAACTTGTATATCCCAATGTCTTGAACCATTAATTATCACATCTGCCTTCTTGAATAATTCAATGCCTCTATCTTTAATAAAATCCATATTATAGATGAACTGCTAAAATTTATAAATAAATCGTTTTTGGAACGAAGTGGAGAAAACACCATATTATTCCCCCTTTATCATAAAAGAAAAAATCAAATTTATCCATATTTAGAAAGCCCATACAATCTTAGAAAATATTTTTTGAATTGTGTATAACATTGCGATTAAAGAAAGTTAATTTCTCCCGCGAGTTTACGAGCTGGCTGAGAAATTAATTTGGGAAAATCCTGCAAGGATTTTCTCTTTAATCGCTGTTCATTTTCCCGAGCGAAGCGAGAGCCTGCAAGGCGTGGCACGAGCGGAACGACTGGAAGGAGTGACCTCGTGAGTTTCCAATCTCCGAAAATTCTTTGATATCGTAGTTGCTGAAAATTGTCTTTAAAATTGTCGTTGGGGTGGAAAGAGCGCGCTTTTTTGCCTTCTTTTTTTCTAAAAAAGAAGTTGGGCACTTTCCTACCTTATTCCAAATTTTTCATTCAAAAAAATCTTGGTATCTTTAACAATTCCTTTAGATTCTTCTATGACTTTTTTTATTTCATCTTGAGGAATTCCAAAAGAAAAATAGTTTTGTATTAATTCTAATTTTTGATTAAGAAGCACTAATAATTTTTTAAGTTCAATAATATTTTTTCCCTTAATCTTATTAGGCAATTTTGCTAAATATTCAGAAGTATTTATTTTCCAGATTGAATGGGGTGGAATTCCCTTATTAGTTTTGTATTTGGGTAAAATATCTTCTTCATACCATTCAAGATTTCCTTTAAGATGATATTCTTTTGCATTGATTAAAATATCGTTTGATTTACTACTCACTGCATTTAATTCAACAATCAAAGAATTCAAAAGCCCAAAATAAATTTGATTTCTTTCATTTTTTCTATCTTGCCTTTCTTTATTAAATAAAAACCACATTAGTAATAGGGTAAAAATCCCTATTATTGCAGTTACTATCAAAGAAATTAAATTAGAATAATCAAAATTACTTCCAGAGATATAAATTAAATTGTTACTCATTTTCTACTTCCATAATTTTATTTATCAAGAACTAAGAAGCGTTGCACAAATCGCGGCAGAATCTGTAACTGCTTTCTCAGGAGTTATATTCCCTCCTACACTATTTCTGTAATCTGCGGCTTTCATGCAAGTAAGAATATCCATTTCAGAAACTCCTGTTTCTTTTCTAAGAGTTACTAAAACACTTCCGAACCGACTATAATTCTCGTTAGTCATTGATAACCCAGATTGTTGCATAACTTGGTCAATATGACCTTTAATTTCATCATATGAATAACCTCCTACAAAAGCTATTTCCATTTGTTCAAGAGTAGTCATTTTTTCAACAGCTGTTTTAGTATTGTCTGTATATGAAGTATTGGGGGTAGAAGAATTATCTCCGCCACTAAAAATTCCAACTAAAATAAACAATAAAAAAACTCCAATAACTCCTGACCAAACAGGATGTTTTTTAATCCAATTTTCTTTAACCATAATAAGAGAGTAAATAAAAACTCCTATAAAAAGTTTTGCTTTCAGTTTTTGAAAGTGCCCAATGAATAAATTTCGGCGAAGCCGACTATCTGTTTTCGCAGAAAACTCGCGCGCTCTTTCAGAGGGTTAGGTAGACAATTTTAGTTTTTTATTTTCAGCAATTTCGTTTAATCAGCGATGTTATGCGATAATTTTAATTTCGCATTGGAGCGTTAAACGAAGATATCAATATCAGAATTTTTGGTTTACCGACGCTAGGAGGAGATTGGAAATTGAAATGAACATCTATTAGATCTACTTTTAGTAGATCAAATGTCCTAATTCAATAGTTTAAACATCAGTTTATATAATTTAGAGTATAAAAAGTTCTTATATGGATTATACTAAAACTAAAGAAGAATATCATAAAGAGATTAGAAATAGATGTATTTTGAAAGGGTTTTCTAAAGAGACTGTCAAGTCTTATACTTATAATATAGGGAGATATTTGGATTTTATTGATAAAAGTAGACTTAATCTGTCAAAAGAGAGTGTTAGGTCCTATCTATTGATCCAAGATTTAAGTATAAATTCTATTCGGCTGCAATATGCTGCTATAAGTTTTTTTTATAGAGAGATATTGCATAAGAGTTTTTCATTTGAAGAGATCCCTATCATGAAGAAAAGGAAAGAACTTCCGAAAGTTATAGCTAAAGAGAAAATTAGTGAAATGATAAAAATCACTGATAATTTGAAACATAAACTGGTAGTGAAGTTATTGTATTCTTCTGGGCTTCGATTACAGGAGTTAATTAATTTAAAGAGAAAAGATATTGATTTTGATAGGAATTTGATCTATGTACAAAATGGAAAGGGGGGAAAGGATAGGGTTACATTATTGTCTGAATATCTTAAAATGGATCTATTAAAATATTATAGTAATTCGATGTTTAAAACTGAATATATTTTTGAAGGAAGAAATGGAAAGTATACTAAGAAATCTGTTCAAAAAGTGTTAGATGGACTTGGTAAGAAAATAGGAATTAAAGTTACTCCTCATATGTTAAGGCATAGTTTTGCAACTCATCTTCTAGAGCAAGGAACTGATATTAGATATATTCAAAAATTATTAGGGCATAGTGATTTGAGAACAACTGAAATATACACTAAGGTATCAAATAAAAATTTAAGTAATATAAAAAGCCCACTTGATAATCTATAAAATGCCTCCCAGAAAATCTAAAGATCCACTAGCGGTTGAGACAAAAGAATTCCGAGCTTTAGATCCCGAAAATGTAAAAAAGACAGTTGAAATTCCTGTTAGGGAGCCTCCTAGTATTGACCAGATTGAGACAGTTGAAATGGTTGGAGATCTTGATATTATTAAAAAGGGTGCTATTCGTGTTAAGATAATTTCTAAATCTAAGCGTCCACTCTCTCGTAAAAGTAGTATTGGGACTAATAAGACTTCATCTCAAAAATCTCCGAGTAAACTTAAGGAAACTAAGTTGAAATCTAATGGCTATAAGTTGATTATTACTGAGAAGCCGCAGGCAGCTGCTAAAATTGCTGCCGCACTGAGTGATGGAAAGGATAATAAAATTAGTAAGGCTAAGGTATCATATTATGAGTTTGAAAGAAATGGTGAAAGAATAGTTGTAGGGTGTGCAGTAGGACATTTATTTTCAGTAAGTCAGACAGTTAAGGGACATGACTATCCAATTTTTGATATAGGTTGGTATCCCAATTCAGTTGTTAATAAGAAGGATTTTACTAAGGCATACTATTCAGTTTTGAAGAATTTGGCTAAGGGTGCTAGTGAAATAATAGTTGCTACAGACTTTGATGTGGAGGGAGAAGTTATTGGATATAATATTATTCGTTATATAATGGGTCAAGCTGACGCAAAGAGAATGAAGTTTAGTTCTCTTACTGCCGATGAGTTGGTAAATTCATATGAAAATAGGCTACCAAATATAGAATGGGGTCAGGCAATTGCTGGTGAAACTCGTCATTTTTTAGATTGGATGTATGGAATAAATTTATCAAGGGCGTTGATGGGGGCTGTCAAGTCTGTAGGAAAATTTAAGGTTATGTCTATTGGTCGTGTTCAAGGGCCTGCATTACATTTGATAGTTGATAAGGAATTGCAAATTAAAGAATTTAAACCGAGTCCATATTGGCAAGTTTTCTTGGATGTAAAAGATAGCTTGGGAAATAAATTAACTGTTAAACATAATAGGGATATTGTTGATAAAAGTAAGCTTTCTATATTTGAAAAGTTAGATAGTAAGGAGGGAGATGCTATCACAAAAAAGACTAAACAGACTATTATTCCTCCACCTCCTTTTGATTTGACTAGTTTGCAGATGGAAGCTTATAAGTTTCATAGAATAACTCCAAGTAATACTTTAGCTTCTGCTCAGAAATTATATTTGAATGGTTTGATAAGTTATCCTAGAACAAGTAGCCAGAAGATAAATGATTTGAAGGGTGCTCAAGATGTATTAAAGAAGTTGAAAAAGAGATATGGGAAATTGGTAGATCATGCGAAAAATAGTAAACCTGTTGAAGGGAAGAAAAGTGATCCTGCTCACCCTGCAATTATACCTACTGGGAATAGTGGGAAATTGGAAGGATATGAACTGAAAATTTATGAGTTAATCGCAAAGAGATTTATTAGTTGTTTTTGTGAAGGTGCTGAATTAGAGAATAAGCGGGTTGAAGTTGTTGTTGAAGGTGAAGGTAAAAGTTTTGGTAGGTCTAATGAAATTAAAGATGGAAAGAGTTTTAGTAAGTCTATAGGAGGAACGATTGAAGAATTTAGTGGTAGTGAGGAGTATGGTGGTGATAAAAAAGATGTGGAGAGTGAGAGGGGTACAGAGAAGTTGAGATTTAGTGCACGAGGCGTTGAGATACTCAAAAGGGGATGGATGAATGTATATCCAATTAAAATGGAGGAAAAGGAGATAATAGACATGAATGGAAAAGTTAATGTTCAAAAAGTTAAGATTGAGGAAAAGGAAACTAAACCTCCGAAGAGATATAGCCCTGCAAGTATATTATCTGAACTAGAAAAGAGGAATTTAGGAACTAAGGCAACTCGTGCTAACATATTAGAAACTCTGTATAATAGAAATTATGTTAAGGATAAATCAATCACTGCAACAGAACTTGGGATTAATTTAATTGAAAGTTTGAAGAAAAATTCTCCAGTAATTATTGATGAGAAATTAACTCGTGAAATAGAAAAAGATATGGATGTAATTCGAGGGAGTAAGAATAATCTACAAGCTAAGGAAAAGAAGATATTAGAAAAAGCTAAGGATGCTTTAATTAAAATTTCTAAAGATTTCAAGGCTAAGGAAAAAGAAATTGGTAATGATTTGGTTAAGGCAAATGAGACTATGTTTAAAGAAGAACAAGAGAATAATAAATTGGGAATTAAATGTCCTGAATGTAATAAGGGTGAATTGACTGTAAAATATACTCCGAGATTTAAGAGTTATTTTGTAGCGTGTACGGAGTATCCGACATGTCGTAAAACTTTTTCTTTGCCTAAGGGTCTAATAAAGAATACAGTTGGAAAGAAGTGTGAGGATTGTGATTATCCATTATTATTACGTATTCTTGCTGGGAAAAGGCCGTGGCAGTTATGTTTTAATCCTAAATGTCCATCAAAAATTCCTATGGATGCGGATGGGAATGATTTGAAAAGAGAGGAGAGATATGTTGGTCAGCCTACATCAGTTGAGAGAAAAAAGGTTAAGGAGATCGAGAGGGTTGAAAAATAATTGGGTTTTGAAATCTGTTGTATAATATATTCGGTGTTAGTGATTTCACATGAGCCTGATACGCAAATATATTATGTTTTTATTACATATAAATCTTATTAGAAAAATAAACCACAGGTTTTATTAATGTAATTAGTAATGGAAGTGAAACCTAAACAATTAAGGTAGTCATTGCATATAAACCTTTTTAATAAAATTATTCTAAATCGCCGAGTTTTATTAGTGTGTTGATTGCGGACCTGAAACAATTATTAAAGTGTTTTAATCTATATAAATCTTTTGCTTGAAACAGTATCTCCGCACAAGAGTTAAAAGGGGAGTTTTGATATCTCTCCAAGAATAACGCGATTTGTATATTCTAAAGATTATCGAGGAAATTATGCAACTTTCAATA
>Ga0209089_10002412_pt1 | contig 16557 bp, 18 predicted proteins | sample ArcticOcean_MG_C_FD_187431 | JGI IMG/M metagenome (GOLD analysis project Ga0209089, IMG submission 187431) | Marine microbial communities from western Arctic Ocean - ArcticOcean_MG_CB2_150 (SPAdes) (version 2) | ecosystem: Environmental > Aquatic > Marine > Oceanic | place: Arctic Ocean: Canada... | reverse complement strand
TTGTTCCTGTATATATTAAATCAACACTATTTTTTTTTGATAAATGTTTTGCAATATTATAAATTCTAAGCTTGTCACCACTGTAAAGTGGAAAAGGAAAACTTGTGGTTACAACTAAAATTTTTTTCATTAATAATTTAATAATATTTTTTTTACTATGTTTTATTCTAATTTAATTTTTATTCTAATATTAACTATTTATTTTTATATTCAAACAAGATTTTTAATAAATATCTTTGAAAAAAAATATATAAGCATTTTATCTGACTATGATTTTAAAAAACCCCAGTCTTTTCATAACAAGTCTATTGTTAGATTGGGAGGTACTTTAATATATTCTTCATTAATTTTAGTTACTTTGTATTTATATACTTTTCAAAATATTTTATTTATAGAATATATATCATTTTGTACACTATTCTTCTTTCTCGGATTATCAGATGATATGAAAACTAATATTTCCCCCAAGCTTAGACTTCTTTTAATGTCATCTTTTTTAATTTTTTTAGTTATATTTAATGAATTTTATTTAACTAAGTCTGGTTTAGAATTTTTAAACAATCTTTTAGATATTGATATATTCGCATTATGTTTTACTTGCTTATGTTTTTTATTTATAATAAATGGATCTAATCTGATCGATGGTTTTAATGGACTTTTAGGAATTCACTCATTTATTATTTTAGTTATATTATGTATAATTAATTTTTTGTCTAACAATATTGAGTTAGCTTATTTTTTATTTTATTCTAGCGTTGTTATCTTATTTTTTCTTAAATTTAATTTTCCAAAAGCTAAAGTATTTTTAGGTGATAGTGGTTCATATCTTGTTGGAGCGTTAATTGCAATTTCAACTGTAAAAACTAGCATTTTAAATCCATCTATTACTCCATTTTTTTTTACAATATTATTATTTTACCTGTTCTTTGAAGTTTTCTTTTCATTTTTTAGAAAGATTTTTGTTGCAAAGCAAAGCCCCCTTTTACCAGATAACAAACATTTACATATGTTGTTTTATAAGTTTTTGTTAAAAAAAAAAATAAATAAAGAAAATTCAAACTATAAAGTGTCAATATATTTTAATGCTATTTATTTAATTTTTATCACTCCTGGAATTATTTTCATGCATGAAGGCCTATTTTGTAGATATTATTTTTTTTTATTACCCATTGTGTACTTACTTTTTTATAAAACTTTGTATAAAAGGGTAGAATAAAATTTTACGAATAGCTGGCTATTAATGGGTGTGTAGTTCAGTGGTAGAACGCTACGTTGACATCGTAGAGGTCATAAGTTCAATTCTTATCACACCCACCAAACATACTAAATTTCTTAAGAATAAATGCAAATTTAACTATTTACAAAAAACCCTAATATATGTATACCCTATCTGCCTGGTGATTATTGCGAAGGGGTTATACCCGATCCCATTCCGAACTCGGAAGTCAAGCCCTTCAGCGCCGATGGTACTTTGTCTTAAGATATGGAAGAGTAGGACGTTGCCAGGCAAAAATAATTTAATAAATTGTTAATTTATGAAAGTAGTAAGTTCACTAAAATCGCATAAGAAAAGAGATTTAAACTCTAAACTTGTTAGAAGAAGAGGTAGAATTTACATAATAAATAAAAAAAATCCAAAATTTAAAGCAAGACAGAGATAATGTTAGCTATAGGTTCTGTAAAGGAAGATTTAAATACAGAGAAAAGAATAGCTGTAACTCCAGAAACTGTAAAAAAATTTAATTCCTTAGGTTTTTCTATAAATCTTGAAAATAAATATGCAGAACATTTGGGCATAAGCGATGAAGAATTTAAAAAAAATGGGGCAAATGTTGGTATATCAAAAAAAGAAGTTTTTGAAAAATCAAATATAATTTTGAAAGTCTCTAATTTATCAGAGGATGATGTTAATTTAATAAAAAGTAAATCTATTTTTGTTGCACAATTTGACCCCAATATTAATAAAGATACTAGTGATAAATCTAATAAAAAAGATGTAAAAAATTTTTCACTTAATTTATTACCAAGAATAACTAGAGCACAGTCAATGGATGTTCTTTCTTCACAAGCTAATTTAGCAGGATATAAAGCTGTTATAGAATCATTTTCAAAATTTGAAAAAGCTATACCAATGATGATGACCGCAGCAGGAACTATTGCTGCTGCAAAAGTATTAGTTATTGGAGCAGGGGTAGCTGGATTACAAGCAATAGCAACTGCCAAAAGAATGGGAGCAATTGTTTTTGCTACAGATGTAAGGGCAACATCTAAAGAACAAGTCGAGAGTCTTGGAGGAAAGTTTTTGATGGTAAAAGGAGCTGAAAATTTAGAAACAGAAGGTGGTTATGCAAAAGAAGCTTCTGAAGATTTTAAAAAAAAACAAGAAGAACTTTTAAGTGAGACTTTAAAAAAAATTGATATTGTAATATGTACTGCTTTAATCCCAGGAAAGAAAGCTCCATTAATAATCAAAGAAAGTATGATAAATAATATGCAGGCAGGAGCAATAATTTATGATTTAGCAGCAGCACAAGGTGGAAATGCTGCATTTACAGAAGCAGATAAGATTATAGATAAAAATGGTGTCAAAATAATGGGTGAAAGAAATATTCTAAATAAGTTGCCAATTTCAGCATCCAATTTATATGCAAAAAATTTATTTAACTTTGTTTTAAATCTTTATGATAAAGAAAACAAAAAAATTAATATTAATTTAGAAGATGAAATAGTAAAAAAAACATTAGTAAAATAAAATTATGGAAATTGATCCTTTTATATTTAGATTAAGTATATTTATTTTATCGATTTTTATTGGATATTATGTTGTTTGGAGTGTTACTCCTTCTTTACATACACCCTTAATGTCGGTAACGAATGCAATTTCTTCAGTTATTATAGTTGGTGCTATAATTGCTGGGCTCTCTGTAGAATCGCAAAGTATTTTTAATAATTCAAGCATATTTGGTTTTTTAGCAATATTCTTAGCAGCAATAAATATTTTTGGAGGTTTTTTAGTAACACAAAGAATGCTTCAAATGTATAAAAAGAAAAAGAAAGATAAATAGATTATGTCAGCAAATTTATCAGCAGTGTTTTATTTGATCTCAGGTGTATTATTTATTTTAGCATTAAGAGGTTTATCATCTCCAGAAACATCTAGACAGGGTAATTTTTTTGGCATTTTAGGAATGGTAATAGCTATTACTGTAACCTTTCTATCTATTGGAAATTTTTCTACTGGATTCATCTATGTCTTAATTTTTTTATTAATTGGAGGAATTGTAGGAACTTTCATAGCATACAAGATACCAATGACTGCTATGCCAGAACTTGTGGCTGGTTTTCATAGCCTTGTTGGACTTGCAGCTGTTTTTGTGGCTATTTCGGCTTTTTTAAATCCAGAAGCTTTTAATCTTGGTTCTCCAGGAAATATTAAACTTGGAAGTTTAATTGAAATGTCAATTGGAGCAGCCGTTGGTGCAATAACATTTTCAGGTTCAATAATTGCTTTTTTAAAACTTCAAGGAATAATGTCTGGTTCACCAATAATATTTAAAGGTCAACACCCACTTAATGCTTTAATATTAATTTCTATAGTAGTTGTTACATATCTTTTGTGTTCAACTCAGTCCTCAAATCTATTTTGGATTTTATTAGCTATTTCTTTTTTAATTGGATTTTTATTGATAATTCCAATTGGTGGCGCAGATATGCCTGTTGTTATATCAATGCTAAATTCATATTCAGGTTGGGCAGCTGCAGGAATTGGTTTTACATTAGAAAATACAGCTTTAATAATTACAGGAGCTTTAGTTGGTTCTTCAGGCGCAATCTTATCATATATAATGTGCAAAGGAATGAACCGTTCTTTCTTTAATGTGATTTTAGGAGGATTTGGTGCAACAGAACAATCTTCAACTTCTGGAAACAAAGAACAAAAACCAGTTAAAAGTGGTAATGCAGAAGATGCAGCATTTCTTATGAAGAATGCTTCATCAGTCATAATTGTTCCAGGATATGGAATGGCTGTTGCTCAAGCACAACATGCGTTAAGAGAAATGGTCGATACACTTAAAAAAAATGACATAAAAGTTTCATACGCAATTCATCCAGTAGCTGGAAGAATGCCTGGACATATGAATGTGTTACTTGCTGAAGCAAATGTGCCTTATGATGAAGTTTTTGAATTAGAGGAAATCAATAATGACTTTGCTAATGCGGATGTTGCATTTGTAATCGGAGCGAATGATGTCACAAACCCTTCAGCAAAAACAGACAAACAAAGTCCAATATATGGAATGCCAGTTTTAGATGTTGAAAAATGTAAATCTGTATTATTTGTAAAAAGAAGTTTATCACCTGGTTATGCAGGAGTTGATAATGAATTATTTTACAGAGATAATACGTTAATGCTCTTTGCTGATGCTAAAAAAATGACAGAAGATATAACTAAAAACCTTTAGAATTTATAAATGAAAACAAAAATTTTTTGTGACATAGCTGAGTTAGACCAAATTAAGATTTTTAATAAAAAAAAAATTGTTAAAGGATTTACTACTAATCCTAGTTTAATGAGAAAAGCAGGTGCTAAAGATTATAAATCTTATTCAAAAAAAATTCTTAAAATCTGTAAAAATAAGCCAGTTTCTCTCGAAGTATTTGCAGATGAATATTTTGGAATGAAAGAACAAGCTCTTCAGATAAATAATTGGGGAAAAAATGTTTATGTAAAAATACCAGTTACAAACTCAAGAGGTATTTTTATGGGCAAAATTATTAAATACCTTAACAGTCGAAATATTAAGTTAAACATAACAGCAGTTTATACAGCAAAACAAACACAAAAAATTCTAAAAGTAATTAACAAAAAAACAAAAATTATAATTTCTATATTTGCTGGAAGAGCAGGAGATACAGGCAAAGATCCCATCCCAGAATTTAAAAAAAGTATTCAGTTATCTAAAAAATTTAAAAATGTAGAAATATTATGGGCAAGCGTTAGAGAACCTTATAATTATATTCAGGCAAAACAGTTAGGATGTCATATAATCACTATACCACCACAAACAATTGAAAAAATTGAAAACTTTGGAAAATCATTTGAACAGTTAACAAAAGAAACGGTTACAGCTTTTTTAATTGATAGTAAAAAATCAAACTTTAAAATTTAGTATTTAACCTATGGATATTATTATGATACAAGATACACAATCCAAATTTAATTATAAGGTATTTTTTTAATGTCAAAAGTTGCGCTGATAACAGGTATTACGGGTCAAGATGGTTCTTACTTGGCAGAGCTATTAATTTCAAAAGGTTATGATGTTCATGGAATAGTTAGAAGAGTGGCCCTAGAAGATGAAAATCATAGGCTCTGGAGAATTAGAAAAATCTTAAAAGATATTACAATACATGCAGCTTCATTAGAAAGTTATGCAAGCTTATTTAATATAATGCAAAAAATAAAACCAGATGAAGTATATCATTTAGCAGCTCAAAGTTATGTGGCTTATTCCTTTGAAGATGAGTTTTCTACTTTTAATGCTAATATTAATGGAACTCATTATATACTTTCTGCAGTTAAAGAATTTGCGAAAAGTGCAAAATTTTACTTTGCGGGCTCTTCAGAGATGTTTGGAAAGGTTAAAAATACACCCCAAGATGAGAAAACTGGTTTTCATCCTAGGTCAGCTTATGGAATATCAAAGGTCACAGGATATCAGTTAACAAGAAATTATAGAGAAGCTTATAATTTACATGCTTCTAGCGGAATATTATTTAACCACGAATCGCCAAGAAGAGGCTTTGAATTTGTAACAAGAAAAATATCATATAGCGCCGCGAGGATTAAAAAAGGATTACAAAAAAGTTTAAAGCTTGGAAACATAAATTCAAAAAGGGACTGGGGACATGCAAAAGATTATGTTAAAGCTATGTGGCTAATGCTGCAAGAAGACAAACCAGAGGATTTTGTTATTGGCACAGGTATAGAATATTCCGTAGAAGAGTTTGCAAAAAAAACTTTTGATCACATTGGATTAAACTATAAAGATTATATATCTATAGATGAAAAATTAATTAGACCTGCTGAGGTTGACGCACTATTAGCAAATTATTCAAAAGCAAAAAAAATTTTAAATTGGTCACCAGAAATTACTTTTGATGAACTGGTAGTTGATATGATAGAATCTGACTTAAAGGCTATAGGAAAATAAATTAAATAAAATAATATTTATTTTTTTATTAAAATACACTGCCCCATAAAATTATAAATAAAAGTAAATTGTTTCTGGTGTTTTTTTGAAATACTATTAATGAACATTTTAATTTGATCTGCTCCATAAATTCCGTAGTCATCGAAAACTATGGCTCCACCTTTAATCATTCGACTTTTTATAAAATTAAATGCATTTTTAGTTGATTTGTAAGTATTCACATCAATATGACAAAGTTTAAATTTTTTTTTCTTAATTGACGCGTTTAAGTTCTTTGGAAATTGACATTTAAAAACTTTAGTATTTTTTAGATTAAATTTATTAATATTATTCCTAACTACATTTATTTCTTTATAAATAAAATGCTTGTTTTTTTTGTGAAATTTTTCTTCTTCAAAAAATCCTTCAAAAGTGTCAAACATTAAGGTTTGACCTTTGCTATTAATTTTTGACATAGCAAATCCAGCTCCACCCTCCATACAACCAATGTCAATTATATTGGCATTAACAGTTTTTAAATCTTTAGCCAAATACCATAAAGTGTAAAGTCTTTTAGTATCTAATAAAGTTAATTTTTTAATTTTTTTATAAAATAAAGAAAATTGTTCATCTTCTTTCCAGGGCGCAGCAATAGCTGTTGAAATTATTATTTCATTTTTTTTAGAACTTATTTTTAAAAATAAAGATAAGATTAGTAAGAGTGTAAAATTTAAGAACTTCGCACAATTTTTTATTATTGTAACTCTTGCATTGCCTATTGGATGATGAATTGTCATAATTATTTTTTCCTTTACTAAATTTTATAAATACCTTTGTGTAATTTGATAAATATCATTAACTAGTGCTGATATTAAATAAGCAGTCATATAAATATATAAAAATAACAAATTTTTAGTATCATTTAAGAAATATTTACTTATTTTAGTATTAAAAGTAAGAAAAAAAAGAAATAGAAAAGTTGGTTCAAAATATTTTTGGAATATCATGTAGGCGCTAAAACCCAAAACAAGAAGCATTATTAAAACCAAATTATTTTTATCTTCTTTAGCTAAAAATGCAAAAAAAATAAATCCAAGTATTACAGATAAATAAAACAAAAAGTTATTATTAAATAGCAAAACAGAAAGTTTAAGAATAAAACCTCCTCCGAGTGAAGGATTATAATTAAATAGAATTGATAGGAGATAAACAAAAAAAATTGAACAAATTAAAGCAATGTAAAAAAACTTTTGGTTATCTTTAAATAAATTTTTATTTTGTATGAATACTAAAATAAAAATTGGTATTAAAAAAAAAGCAATTATTGAAGAATTAACTAATATGCTATTAGCTAATTTATTTGTAAAAGTGACAAGGAGTAATTCTTGCTGACCAGATACAAGTAGGAATCCTGGTAAAGACAAAATTAAAACAATTAATGACAATTTAACAAATGTTAAAAATTTTAATTTTTGGAAATACAAAAACATAAAATATAAGAAAAAAAGCGCGTAATACTGTCTTGTATAAACTGCTAATGATAAAAATATAACATTAAGAATTACATTCAAACTCAATTCATCATTTTTTTGTTTTTTTTGCCACTTTAAAAAAAATAAGGTTGATAAAAGAAAAAAGATTGAAGCAGTAATATGATTATTTGCCCATATAGCAGAATATCTAAATGCAGGTATAATAAAAATTAAAGAAGCTAAGAATAAAAGTTTGTTTTTATCAACTTTATCAAATTTTATTTTAAGGTTTAAATAAAAAAGTAATGGCACTGATATTGAAAGTGTACATAGGAACAGCCTCAATAAATATTGATCTTCAATTAAATAAATTAATCTAGACAAAATTATATGGTGTAGGGGAAAGTGAACTGTCCATGCCGTAGGATCAACTAATAAATCTTTTTGCAACGCAAGATTGTAACCCCATGTATTATAAAAATCTCCCTTACCACCACCAGAGGCATCTTCATTAAAATAAAAACCTATTAATAAACTTATTGCCAAAAGTAAAAAGGAAATTCTTCCATTATCTATTTTATTAAAAGATGTCATATTTTTAAATTTTTATTCCAAGCTTTAGTTTAAAGATGTTAAATAAAGTTCTTAACATTTCTGCTCTTGGAATTTTAGATTCCCCTTTCTCTCTATCTTTAAAATAGATTGGTATTTGTTTTATTAATATTCCTTCTTTATTTACTTGGTATATCGTTTCCATAAAAAAACTATAGCCTTTTGAAGAAATATTTTTTAAGTGAAAACTTTTTAATTTTTTTAAATTAAACCCTCGGTAAGAAGTTGTAAACTCATTACAATCAATATTAAAAATAAATTTAATAAATTTATTTCCAAAGAAGCTTAAAAACAATCTTAAACCTTGCATGTCACACTTTCCACCCTTCATATATCTGGAGCCAATAACAAAAGTATGCATAGCTAACTCTTCTATGAATTGTGGAATAATTTTTGGATCATGAGATAGATCAGCATCTAAAGTAATTAAAAAATCATAATTATTACTAACGGCATACTCATAAGCAAATTTATGAGCGGTATCTAATCCTTCCTTTTTTTCTCTTATTATTAATTCAATATTTTTCTCATTTTTCTGATAATCTTGTATTATTTTCCAGGTATTATCTGGTGAGCTATCATCGATTATCAGCAAGTCACACATTTTGTTGAACTTACTTATTTCTGATAGGAATCTCTTTATATTTTCGGACTCATTATAAGTGGCAGTAAAAATTAGTATTTTATTATTCATAATTTCTATAATTTAAGATTTATAAAATTCCATGACCTTTTTACTTTTTTTATAATATTTACCAAAAAATTTGGTAAAATTTTTATTATATTTTTTTCTAATCTTGAATCCTTTTTATTAATCCAAGAGTAATCAAACAAAAGTTCTGGGGAGTCATAATATTTTTTTTCTATGTTTAATCCATTTGCTAAATCATTTCTAACAAAAATACAATTACCAGTATGACAAACCAATTTATAACCTTTATTTTTAGATACTTCTATGGTTGAAGAGAAACTGTTACCTTGTTTAGAAGAATTATGCCTATGATAAATTCCTGGTTTAATTGCACTGTTAATTTCAATAATAACAATTTTTGGTAAATAATTTTTTAACGACTCCCACACCTCTAAATCGTACGAGTCTATATCTATAGACAGTATATCAAAATCTTTAGGGATAGGTGTTGTAGCTAATATAGAGTCCAAAGATTCTTTTGAATCTTTATCTTTATTTATACGTGAATTGACTGTAATAATTTTGGAATTGTTTTCTTTTGTTTTTTGTAATTCTTTATATTTACTTTTATCAGGTTCTATATAGACAGCATTAAATTTTTTTTCTTTCACTAGATAAAATGTGTTGCTTGAATTAATTCCATCCCAGGCACCAAATTCACAACACCAAGAATCATCTTTAATATTTAATTTTTCAATTAATTCTAAAATTATTCCATCTTCCCCATTTTGCGAGTAATAATTTTTTTTAAATTTATTTAGTATCACAGGTTCATTCTTTGGCGTTTTAGTTGCTAACACTACGAGTGAATAGTCCCCTAACAAAATGCACGATAAATCTTCACTAATTAAATCAATTAAATATTGAGGTGCTGCCGCAAGCATTCTTTTAAAGGATAGAGAATTTTTCGAAAAATGCTTAATTCTATTTTTTGAATAACTTAAATTTAATACTTTATAACCATTATGCTCTAAAGCAATCAAAGCTGTTTTTTTAGAAAAAAAATGCAAATGTCCTACACGCTTATAAGAACTCTCAAATAGCTTATTTTGTCTAAATAGTGAAAGCAAGCTTATTTCAAGGGGAATATTAAATAAAAAATATTCACTTTTAGTTCTAAGAAGTTTTAAAAAGGTAAAACTATCTTCTATATGCTCGATAACATCAGCAGCTATTATAAGATCAAATTTTTTGTTTGAATCTTTTTTTAGAAAATCTTCATTTGAAAAGGAAATTGTACTATCTAATTCTTTTGCAGTTTTTATAGCATCTGGATTTGTGTCATATCCATAAAAATTTGAAGCATTAAAAAAATTATCTTTTTTAGCTAAAGATAAAATTTGTCCAACTCCACAACCTATCTCAGCCACATTTTTAAATAACTTATAATCGACATTTGATTTTAATATTAGTTTTTTAAAATTATTCCATTTAAAACCCGAGTCCTCTAAATGGTATGTTGGATTATTTTTATTATAGTGACCACTTGTATATATATTTTTTGAAGTCATTTATATCAATTATAACTTTTTAACCAAATATATTTATTACTAAACCAACTAGTCCTATGCCTAACACCCCAAAAAATATTGCTGCGAGCGTAATCGAATATACTAGTTTGTCTTTTTTAGTCATTTTACCATCATCCATAACTTGTCCTATTTTTATAATTGATAATTTAGCTTTTTATTAAATCCCAATATGCTTTATTAAGCAGAAACTTTCAAGAATTAACAAAGATTTTGATAAAATTTTTTTAACCAACAAATAAGCTACAGAAAATATCTTATTCCTTTATGACAGTACTTATTTAAGGATATTTCTTTGGTAAGCATAAGCACAGTTTTCACAACTTTTATTTGGTAGGGGAATAGTATTTTTATTTAAAGTTTGTATCATTCGTTCAATTTTTTTTGGTATTTCATCTATTTTCAATTCATAAGGAACTAATGTTTCTGAAAATTTTATATTTTTATTAAATAACTTTGCACTTCTGTCAGCATTACATACAACTAAATATCCAATAGGGGCTACTTCAAAATTCATTTCTTTAAAAAGATAAGCATAAAAATCTAACTGCAACTGATAGTCTGCATGATATGGAGAATCAAAATAAGATTTAGGATTTACAGGATAACCAGTTGCCTGAGATTTATAATCGACAACAATTATTTCTTTTGTCTTCGAATTTTGCCAAACATCATCAATTCCACCAGCAAGCATAATATTTGTTTTTTTAAATCTAACACCCAATCCTCCATGCAAAGAATCTCTCCATTTTTCAAGATCAGGATGAGCAAATGGAACTATGTGGTTTAGATTATTGTCTAATAAAATTCTGTGAGTCTTTTGCATTTTTCTACAGTGATCAAATTCTTTTTTAAGCAAGAGGTCAGTTGTTTCATTAAGAGTCCATCCTGGCATACTGGGTGAAACTAAACCTTTAACACGATCAAGATAAAAACATTTTTGACATTTTAAAAAATCATCAAATTTACTTCTACTTATTTTAAAGTCATTTATTTGATTAGGTTTATAAATTGTAGATTGTTTTACTCGTAAACCTTTTGCTTCAACTAGCTCTTTTGTTTTTTTATTACGTTTAAGGCTTATCATTGTAATTTAGAAAAAAATATTTAAATTAAATTAAAGTTTTTAAATATCTAAACAAATATTGGTTTAAAAATTCTCTAACACAAACTTTATGATAATTAATGCCTTCAGCTTTACAAGCATCTTTAATATTTCGAGTCATTAAATTGTATACCAAAGCTAACCTGTTGGATTTTTTATCTGCCTCATAACTATGCCAAGAATTGTGTTCTGATCTTGAAAAAAAGAATGCCCTATTTTGTTTCCATTCAATTTCTTTTTTATTATTTCCATACTTATCACTATATAAGAAGGTTCCTTTATTTTTTTCTGGTTTTAAATAAATTACTCCACTAAGTAATTTATTTGGAGTATCACGATGAATTGGAAAGGTATAATTTGCACCAGTTTCAATTATATGAAATTCAGAATAATCGTAAAGATCAACTTTATTTGGAGCAAATTTGCGTAATAATTCAATAGCTTTTTCATGATAATTATTATGTAACTTTTTAATTAGTTTTTCATCAATGTTTTCTGAAATTATTTTACCATTTGTATGAATGCTGTTATGATATACAGCGAGCTCATTAAGTTTTATTTTTTTAAGTTTAATTTCACACAAAGTTTTAAAATCATCACGGTCTAAAAAATTATCTATAATTTTATGATTATCCACGTTTTAATTATTGAAAAAAGGCGATTTATTCTTTTTAAATTTTTCGTACATATCGTCAGACACATATATATGATCAGTTTGATAAATATAATTAGCAATTAAACTTCCACCGTTTAAAACTCCAAACAATCTATATTTATTTGGAATTAAGTGTTTTTCTATATCATAAATACTTAATGTATTTTCATACAGATCACTAAAAATTATTTCTACCACTATTATCTTAATTTTACTTTGTTTCAAAAGACTAGATGCTCCATCTAAAACTTTATCTTCTGTACCTTGAGTGTCGATTTTTAAAATATCTATTTTAGCTATATTATTTTTAGAGCAATAATCATCAAGCATGATCATTTTTGTATTAATTTTTTCTTTAATGTAATTTTCACTTTTAACCCCACGTCTTTCACTTCTTTTTTTAAGCCAAGTTGTGTTTGGAATTAATTTTTTAAAACTTGAATGACCAGAATTGACTAAAACATTAAATTCCAAGTTTCCAGATTTTTCTCCAACCGCCACATTATTTAATACTATTGAACTATTGCTTTTATATTTTATAGCTAATTTTTCAGCTTCCTCACTATTAGGTTCAAAGGAATGAATATTAGATTTAGGAAACATCTTTTTAAATCTAGATATTGACTCTCCTCTATTTGCCCCAACATCAAAAACTAAAGGTTCCTCTTCATCTATTAAAAGATTAATATCTCTATCTATAGAATAGATTTTTTTTAATCGAACAACTCTTAATCCAAAAAAACTAATTATTTTTATTAATATTTCTTTAATCATTTTTTTTTAACAAAGTATTTAAAATTATGTGTAACACTAAATTGTATTGCGAAAAAGGGGCGTTCTGTTACCCGGTGCCCCAAACAACCGTGCTTATTTAATTAACCGAAGTTAATTAAGCAGCAAGTGCGTAACTTTCGTTAGCAATTATAATTAGCCCGTTACGTCGGAACAATCTCGAACGAAAAAACAACCTTTAGACACTCGTCGATTCTAGTTCACCCCCATAAGTTGTATATGGTGGAGGTGGTGGGTACTGCCCCCACGTCCGCAATGTTTATTACGAAATTCGTTTATCGTTATAGTTGGAAAACCAACACCAATAATATAAAACTTTATTCTGGAGATTCAAATATATAATTAACTATGCCACTTTCAGAAAATCAAAAAAAAGAGATATCAGAACAACAATCCCAAAAAAATGTAACAAAAAGGGTAACTTCTCCAGAATTAGAAAAAATTCTTTATGAAGCGGTTCCCGTTCTTGATCATGGATTTGTAAGAGTGGTCGATTATATGGGGGATGATAGTTCAATAGTTCAATCTGCTCGAGTTTCTTATGGCAAAGGAACAAAAAAAGTTTCAACGGATAGTGGTTTAATTAAATATTTAATGAGACATAGGCACAGTACTCCATTCGAGATGTGTGAAATTAAATATCATGTGAAGTTACCAATATTTATAGCAAGACAGTGGATTAGACATAGAACAGCAAATGTTAACGAGTATTCTGCAAGATACTCTATTTTAGATAAAGAGTTTTACATGCCATCAAAAGATCATCTTGCAGCACAATCAACTAGCAACAGACAGGGCAGGGGAGATTTAATTAATGGAAAACAAGCTGATGAAATTTTGAATATTTTAAAAAAAGATGCCGAGCAAACCTATGATAATTATGAGCTAATGCTAAACGAAAGGTTTGATGGCACCACTATAAATGAAAACAATAAAGGTCTAGCAAGAGAACTTGCAAGAATGAACTTAACTTTAAATACTTATACACAATGGTATTGGAAAACTGACTTATTAAATTTATTAAACTTTTTATCTCTCAGAGCTGATAGTCATGCGCAGTACGAAATAAGAGCCTATGCAGACGTAATGGTTGATAGTTTAAAAAAATGGGTGCCAATAACTTTTGATGCATTTATGGATTATAGAGTTGGTGGTATGGAACTATCATCAAAAGGTAAAGCTGTTATTCAAAAAATGATTAAAGGTGAACCTTGTGATTTTGATTCATCATCACTTTCTAAAAGAGAGTGGAACGAACTGATGGATTCTTTTGGTTTTAAAGAAAAGACTCTTTAATCTTTGTAGCTATTTCTATAAAAATTTTTGAAATTTTATGACCTGGATTTTTTTCAACGAGAGGTTTTCCAGAATCAGCTGCAACTCTTAAATCAATATTAATTGGAATTTTTCCAAGAAATTCTTTTTTATAGTCTTTAGCAACTTTTTCAACACCATCTTCGCCAAAAATATTATATTTTTTTCCTTCATCACTTTCAAAAAAACTCATATTATCTACAAGCCCTAGTATGGGAACTTTTAATTTATCAAACATATTAATTCCTCTTTTGACATCTAATAAAGCTACTTCTTGTGGTGTTGAAACAATAATTGCCCCATCAACTTTAATTTCTTGTGCAAATGTTAATTGAGTATCTCCTGTACCAGGAGGCATATCTACAATAATAAAATCAAGATCATCCCATAATACTTTTTGTGCAAAAGTTTTAATAGCACTTGTAACCATTGGTCCTCTCCAAATCATAGGAGTATCTTTATCAACCAAAAAACCTATGGACATACATTGAACCCCATATTGAGTTATCGGAGTCATGCTTTTTCCATCTTCACTTTTTGGCTTTTCATTTATAGACATCATTTTTGGAAGTGATGGCCCATAAATATCTGCGTCAAGAATTCCCACCTTTAAGCCTATAGATTTTAAAGCCAAAGCAAAATTCATGGCAAAAGTTGATTTACCAACACCACCTTTTGCGCTTGATATTGCTATAGTAAATTTTGTTCCTTTAATTGGGTTTTTAACAAAACTCTTGGGTGACGTATTTTTTTTGAAAGTATCACTTAAACCTGCTGTTTTTTTGTCCATGTGTCTTATCTTACCTTGTTTTTATAAAAAAAATCACTATATAAAGTGTCATGGCGAATGGTAATGATTTTAAAGATGAAAGTCCGTGGGGGTCAGCCCCAGGCGGAGGAAATGGATCTAAGCGTGGGGGACAAACACCACCTAGCATTGATGAAGTAGTAGAAAAAATCCAAAAATTAATTAATAAATTTTTACCTGGAGGCAAATCTTCAGGAGGAAAACCAATTATTTTTGGACTTATTTTGCTAGTTGTAGTTTGGGCCTTTAGTGGTTTGTACAGAGTTTTACCTGACGAACAAGGAGTAGTTCTTAGGTTTGGAAAATTTGTATCTACAACTCAACCTGGTTTAAATTATCATATTCCTTATCCAGTTGAAACCGTTCTTACTCCAAAGGTTACTAAAGTTAATAGACTTGATATTGGTTTCAGGTCAGCAAGTGACTCTGGAAGAACATCAGGCATTGGCGATGTGCCAGAAGAAAGCTTAATGTTAACCGGCGACGAAAATATTGCTAATATTGATTTTTCTGTTTTTTGGGTAATTAAAGACGCTGGTAAGTTTTTATTTGAGATTCAAAGCCCTGTTGAAACAGTTAAAGCTGCAGCCGAAACAGCCATGAGAGAAGTTATTGCGAAAAGCAGACTCCAGTCAATCTTAACTGAAGGAAGATCCAGAATTGAAATAGAGACACAAGAAATTATTCAAAGCATTTTAGACGAATATGAATCAGGTATTCAAGTTACGCAAGTTCAAACTCAAAAAGCCGATCCACCAGATCAAGTTATTGACGCCTTTAGAGATGTTCAGGCTGCAAGAGCGGACATGGAAAGATCAAAAAATGAAGCAGAAGGTTATGCTAATGATGTGATACCCAGAGCAAGAGGAGACGCTGCAAAAATTTTACAAGAAGCAGAAGCTTATAAACAACAAGTTGTTGCTGCAGCCGAAGGTGAAGCCAGCAGGTTTTTAGCTATCTATAATGAGTATGCAAAAGCTAAAAAAGTAACGCAAGAAAGAATGTATCTTGAGACTATGGAAAAAGTATTGGCAGATATAAATAAAGTAATTATAGATCAAAAAGCCGGAGGGGTAGTTCCGTATCTTCCTTTACCAGAATTGTCTAAGAAAGTGACTAATTAATTATGAAATTAAATAAATTTTTACTTCTAATTGTTGCTGGTATCGGATTTTTAATTTTTTTATCACTTTTTGTGGTTAAAGAAACCAACCAAGCAATAGTATTACAATTTGGTGATCCTAAAAAAGTAATAGTTGAACCCGGCCTTCAAATAAAGATTCCATTTATTCAAAATGTAGTTTTTTTAGATCGTAGGATTTTAAATTTAGATGCACCTCCAATTGAAGTTATTGCATCTGATCAAAAGCGATTAATCGTTGACG
>Ga0209089_10002409_pt1 | contig 16569 bp, 13 predicted proteins | sample ArcticOcean_MG_C_FD_187431 | JGI IMG/M metagenome (GOLD analysis project Ga0209089, IMG submission 187431) | Marine microbial communities from western Arctic Ocean - ArcticOcean_MG_CB2_150 (SPAdes) (version 2) | ecosystem: Environmental > Aquatic > Marine > Oceanic | place: Arctic Ocean: Canada... | reverse complement strand
TTTTTTTCAAAACTTTAATTCATTAGGTCTTGAATTTTCTGCAGAAAGTTATTATAGAAACACACAGAACACTCTTACTTATAAACCAGGTGCAGATTTTTTTCTTGCAGAATTTATAGAAAGAGATGTGATTCAGGGGAAGGGTCGTGCCTATGGACTTGAAATAACCTTAAAAAAACGATCTGGAAAATTCAATGGACTTTTAAATTACACATGGGCTAGAAGCTTATTAAAAACAGAGGAACAACAAACAAAAAATAAAATTAATAATAATAAATGGTATCCTTCAGAGTTTGATAGACCTCATACTTTTAATGCCACACTTTCATTTGAAAGCGATCTTTATAATGAGTATAGTTTCAACTTTACAGCACAGTCTGGAAGACCATACACTTTAGCTAATGGAGTTTTTGAATTAGGAGATTTGAAGGTGCCAATATATTTAGAAAGAAATAATGCTACTTTCCCTACTTATCATCGATTAGACTTTTCATGGAAAATATCATACAGTAAAGTTAAAGATACACGCATAAAAGGAGATTGGATATTTACACTCTATAATTTATATGGAAGAAAAAACCCATTCAACATATACTATACTCCAAGAGATGGAACTTCAGATAATGCCTATCTTTTTAGAAGCAGTCCTTTCGGTGCCTATGAATTGTCAATAATAAACAGCACTATTATATCTTTGACTTATAATTTTGTGTTTAATTAAAAAATCATGATATTATCTTTAGCTCTTTTCCAATCTTAATAAATGATTGAATAGCAACATCTAATTGTTTTTTTGTGTGATTAGCTGAAATTTGAACTCTAATGCGTGCCTTTTCTTTAGGCACTACAGGGTATGAAAATCCAACAACATATACTCCCTCATGTAATAGCTTTTCAGACATTACCTTTGCTAGGTGATCATCATAAAGCATAATTGGCACAATTGGATGATAACCTTTTTTAATTTTAAAGCCAGATTTGGACATTTTTGATCGAAAATATTGAGTATTTTTAGCAAGATTTTTCAAAAGAGTTATATCTTTTTCTAATATACTAATAGACTTAATGCTTGCTCCAACTAATCCAGGAGCTAAGGAATTTGAGAAAAGGTAAGGTCTAGATTTTTGTCGCAATATTTCAATCACTGCTCTAGGTCCACATGTAAAACCACCCGATGCTCCGCCTAAAGCTTTACCAAAAGTTCCTGTTAATATATCTACTCGCTCCATTACTCCCTTTGCTTCGTGTGTTCCTCTGCCCGTCTCTCCAATCACTCCTGTTGCATGACATTCATCAGACATTACCATAGCTCCATATTTTTCAGCAAGAGTGCAAATAATATCTAGTTGAGCTACAGTTCCATCCATAGAAAATACTCCATCAGTAACTATAATTTTTGAACGACAATTAATTGTTTTTTTTAATTGATGTTCCAAATCATCCATATCGTTATGTTTATAACGAAGTCTTTGAGCCTTGCACAGTCTAACTCCATCTATAATTGAAGCGTGATTAAGTTCATCGCTTATTATTATATCTTCAGAACCAAAAATAGGTTCAAAGAATCCGCCATTTGCATCAAATGCGGCAGCATATAGAATTGCATCTTCTGTTCCTAAAAAAGAAGCGATTTTTTGCTCTAATTCTCTATGAATATCCTGAGTTCCACAAATAAACCTTACTGATGCAAGTCCAAGTCCATGACTATCCGTATACTTTTTTGCAGCATTTAACAATCTTGTATCATTAGCTAATCCTAAATAATTGTTTGCACAAAAATTCAAAATATTTTTGTTGGAATTGATATTAATAGTTGATGATTGGGGTGAAATGATAATTCTTTCAGATTTCAAACGACCTTCATCTTCAATTGATAGAAGTTCTTTTTCTAATCTATTTTTAACAAATTCATACATTAGTTAAATATTTTAGTTAACACAATAAATTTAATAATTAAAATCTTATGAATAGAATTCTAGTAACAGGAGCTTTAGGTCAGATTGGAACACTTCTAAGTCAATCTTTGAGTCATGATCCAGACAATTTTGTCTTGGCTACAGATATTCGTAAACCAATAAAAAAACATCAATATGATTTTGTTCAAGGCGATGTTCTAGATTATAAATTTTTGGTTAAGCTTATTATTGAATATAAAATCAATACTATTTACCATTTAGTCTCTATTTTGTCAGCAAATGGAGAGCATGATCCTTTTGGTACGTGGAATTTAAATATCCAATCTTTTCAAAACATAGTTTGTTTAGGAAAAGAATATAAAATAAAACGTATTTTTTGGCCAAGCTCTATTGCAGTCTATGGAAAGGATATAAATCCAATTCTTGCTCCACAACAAACAGACATGAATCCAGAAACAATATATGGAATAACTAAACTGGCAGGTGAAAAATTAATGAATTATTATAAATTAAAATATGGATTAGATATTAGGTCTATTAGATTACCTGGTGTAATTTCTATTAACCCTGCTGGTGGTGGAACAACTGACTATGTAGTTGACATGCTAACATCTGCAATTAATAAAAATAAATATACTTGCTATTTACTGCCGAATACTAGACTTCCAATGATATATATAGAAGATGCTATTAATGCAATAAAAATTCTGATGAGAACTAATTTTAAAAAAAATGAAAGAATTTATTCTTACAATGTTATGGGGTATAGTTTGACTCCTGAAATTTGGGCTGATGCAATAATAAATAAAGGATATAAACTAGAAGTTGATTACAAGCCCGATTATCGTCAGCTAATAGCAGATGCTTGGCCGCAAACAGTAGATGATAAATTAGCTAATTCACTTTGGGGTTGGACCCCAAAATATAATATTGAAAAAACTTTATCAGACATACTTAAATTGTGAAACACAAGTAAATGATGAGTTATATAACTTAAAATGTGTAGTTAAGACCAAAAATTATATTTCTACCAATATTTGATAGACTATTATTTTTAAGTCGAGATAAATGATCAATATATTTCTCATTAGTCAAATTAGTTCCTGATATATTAATTTGTAGAGGGTTTTCAAAGAGAATAATTTCTCCTCCAAAACCAGAACTTAATAAATTATAGTTGTCACTCTTACTTTCAAAAAAACTTACTCTATTTTGAGTAAATACAAATTGATATTTAATCTGTAAATACTGATTTTTTAAAAACGAATTACCAAAATCAACCCTAATAGTCTGCTTCAAAGAATTTGCGGGTATAAGAGGTAAATTTTTACCATCATTTAGTTTACCTGTAACACTTTCAAAGCTAGTTTCTAAATGAAGCCAATCTAAAGGATGAGGATGGATGTCTAAGCTCATTTCTCCACCATATAAATTTGCATTATTTTGAAGATATTCAAAAACTGAAAAATTATAAATATTCTCACCTGTAGGAGATAAATAAATATAATTATTTATGCTATTTTGAAACCCATTTATACTAAAATCAATATGTGTAGTCTTGAATTCAATTGAAACATCAGATTGAAAATTGTGTTCTTTGTTTAAATTTATGTTCCCTATTTCAAAACGAAAGGCTCCATGATGAATACCATTTGAGGTTAATTCAGCCAAATTAGGAGCTCTAAACCCCGTAGCTAAATTTATTCTAAAAATAGTCTGCTGAAAAATTAATTTTTTTAAACCAAACGACATATTAAAACTTGAAAAATTTCTATCACTAAAGTCTTTAATCTCAATTTTTCTATTATCGAACCTAATTCCAAACTGGAGATCAAAATCATTAAAATGTACATCTGAAACAGTAAAGATTCCAAAATCTTTTTTGATTGCATCGGGTACAAGAATTTCGTCACCAAAATTTGAGTTTTTTTGACTCATACCCTGAGATCCTAATATTGTTTCAAATTTTCCTGATTCTGGAAAATGATACTTAATATCATAGGTGATTGTTTCAAGTTTCATATTCAATGCAGTGCCCTCTTTGTCTTCTTCATGTTCTTCTTCATCATGCCCCTCAAATTCCCTACGGTTATTAGAACTATTACCAATAGTAAGATCTAGGCTACTATTATCAAAAATAAAAGTTGACTTAATTGATATAATTTGATTAGAAATAGATTGATAAGGATTTACTGGCACTTTAGTTTTTGTCTGACCTAATATTTCCTCAGGAATTCCTATAACAAAATTATTATAATTATATCTAAACTCAGCATTAACACTTTCATTCTGATAACCAACTCCGAACTTAAAATCCTCTTCCTCAAACCTAGTGTTTGTAATTCTATATTTTTGTGTTTTATAATCCGCATGCGAGGCTTTAAATCCTCGAATAAGAAATTTAAATTTATCCTTTGAGAATTTACTTCCAAAAGAATTTGAAAATCCAATAGTATTTGAAAAAAATCGAGAATTAATTGATGTTTGAGAATTATTAACCTCAGCAAATTTTTCAAGATTAAAATATAAAATTCCACCCATGGCATCACTTCCATATAATAAAGAAGCGGGACCTTTAATTAATTCAACACTTTCAATTCCAGAATCACTCAATCCTAAACCATGTTCAGACCCAAATTGCTGATTCTCAAGTCTAACACCTTGGGCGTACATTAAAACCCTATTACCAGTTAAACCTCTTATAACTGGTTTTCCTATTCCTAGACCAGTTGTCATTTGTTGAACACCCTCAAAATTAGAAATTCCATCTGAAAGCGTTACTGATCCTTCCCTTTTAAAATCACTAAGGTTCAATTTCTCAACTTTCATTACGTTTTCACTTTGGAGTTTATGAAATGGAACGGAAATTATAATTTCATCCATTTCTATTACTCGCTCAATATTGTTTATTGAATCTTTCTCTTGTAAATTTATTTTTTGATTTTCTTGCGATGATAAAATCAAAGAATAAAAAATTAGTACATAAAAAATGTTTGTTTTCATTTAATTATTTAGTTATAAATTAATAATGGTCTCAGAACACCAAAGTTGAAATTTTCTAAATTTCAACTTTGATAATTAACTAAACAATTACTGGAGGGCCTCTTAAATAATTATCTTCAGCTATATTTGAAGAAAAAGAAATAAAATAATTTAATTGATCTTTATCCAAATAAACATAAGGTTTTAGATTGGATTTTGAATCTAAGTTTAATTGATAATTTGAAAAATTGAAGTCACATAATAGGCAAGAATCATATTCTTGATGAATATGAGTTGAAGTTTCAGTACAAGAATTATGTTTATGTTTATTAACAGATTTTAACAATTCAATACCAGTAGGAATAATAAAAATTACTAATAGTATCAAAGATATAATTACTCTAATAAAAGATTTTTTTTTCAATTATATCATTTACTACACAAATGTAAAAAAAAAATTATATTAGTCAGTATTAAATATAGACTTAATTAAAGATGGATAATGACATTTTAATTATAGGATTAAAGTCAATTTTAAAAGAAAACCAATTACTTCTTAAGGATGATATCCTAATGAGATTCTCTCATATATGGAAAACTGATGAACCGCTTCAAGCTATAGCGGTGACTCTTCCTAAAACAACAAAAGAAGTTAGTGAAATAGTTAAATTGTGTAGTAAGTATAATCAACAAATCATTGTACATGGTGGATTAACCAATTTAGTAGGAGGAACAGAAACACGGAAGAATCAATTAGTTATTTCATTAGAAAAAATGAATTGCATAGAAGAAATTGACTCTCAAAGTAAAACTATAACTACACAAGCTGGAGTTATTGTAGAAAATCTAATTGATGCTGCTGCTGAAAAAGACTTATTATTACCATTAAATTTTGGCGCTAAGGGTTCTGCTCAAATAGGAGGTGCAGTTTCTTCAAATGCTGGAGGATTAAGGGTCTTTCGTTTCGGAATGACTAGGCAAATGGTTTTAGGAATAGAGGTTGTATTGCCTGATGGTACAATTATCTCTTCATTAAAAAAGATAATTAAGGATAATTCAGGATATGATTTAAAACAGCTTTTTATAGGAAGCGAGGGAACATTAGGAATCGTAACTAGAGTTGTTCTTAGACTTCAAGAAGCCCCAAAAAGTCGTTCATCTGCTTTTGTTGGTGTTAAGTCATATAAAAAAGTAGTTAAACTCTTAAAATATCTAGAAGCAGAGCTGAGCGGTGGCCTAAGCGGTTTTGAATTAATTTGGAATAGGACATATAAGGCAATGACAGAATCCTCAGAATTAATAAAACCTCTAGCAGATAATTATGAATATTATGTGTTTGTTGAAAGCCTTGGTAGTCAACCAAAAGAAGATTATGAATTGTTAGAACATCATATTGAAAAAGCATTAGAAAAAGAAATAATTGAAGATGCAGTAATGGCAAAAACAGAAAAAGAACTACAACAAATATGGCAGATTCGAGAAGATGTTGCAATATTAGCATCTAAAGCGAAATATGATCAACATTTTGATATCAGTATACCAATTTCTCAAATTGGAGAAATCATAAACTTAATAATCAAAGAGCTTGAACTTATCAATCAAGTCAAAACAATTTTTCCCTTTGGACATGTAGCAGATGGTAATATTCATTTCATTATCGGAAGAGACACAAATTGTCCTGAAATTATTGATCTTATTAATTCAGTTGTTTACTCTCCTTTAAAAAAATATAAAGGATCATTATCAGCTGAGCATGGCATTGGATTACATAAAAAGGAATATCTGCAAACTAGCAGATCTGAAGAGGAAATTAAATTAATGGAAAAATTAAAAACTATGTTTGATCCAAAGAATATACTTAACCCAGGTCGAATTGTTTTCTAAATAAATTATTTTGAAAATTCAACTATTGAGAAATCCCATAAAATCGGCACTATAAAGTATACCATTAATGTTATTAATATTATAGAAATTATATTTAACCAAAACCCCTTACTTACCATGTCAGGAATTCGGAGATAGCCTGCGCCAAAAACAATTGCATTTGGAGGGGTAGCAGCCGGAAGCATAAAAGCACATGAAGCTGCCATTGTTGCACTTATCATTAAGATCAATGGATCAATATTCATTTGCAAGCCCAAAGCAGCTAACACAGGTAGCAACATAGCAGTAGTTGCTAAATTTGAGGTCATTTCAGTAAGAAAATTTACAGCTGTAACTAAACATAAAATCAATAAAACTAATGGTAATACTTGTAGATAAGTTAAGTTGTTTCCAAACCAAATAGATAAACCAGACTCGACAAAACCTTTAGCTAAAGCCATTCCCCCACCAAATAAAATTATAACACCCCATGGAAGAGTAACAGCCTCACTCCATTTAATAAGAGCCCTTTTTTTATCTTTTGTTGGAATAATAAATAATAAAATTGCAAAAGTAATTGCAATAACTGTATCGTCTATACCAGGTAAAATAATTTCTAATTTTGATCTTCCCATCCAACACATGGCAGTCAAAATAAAAACTATACCAACTCTTTTTTCTTCAGTAGATATTTTTCCTAAATCTGATTTTAAACTAGCTATTTCAGCTTTACCTATGGCGAAATTTTTACCTACAAAATTATATGCTTTTCTTGTCATGTAAATCCAACATATAAAAAGAAGAAGAATTGATGTTGGAAAACCTATAATAAACCAATCAAAAAATGTAATTGTATATCCAAAATTTGACTCAACAACTCCCCTAAGAACTATGTTAGGAGGAGTTCCGAAAAGAGTAGCAATACCTCCAATAGAAGCAGCATAGGCAATAGATAAAAGAAGTGCTTTTCCAAATTCTTTATTTTCATCAACCAAAGTGGAAGGATTATCCTCTAATTGTTTTATAATTGCTAAAGCTATTGGAAGCATCATTACTGTTGTAGCAGTATTTGATATAAACATAGAGAGTAGAGCTGTAGACAACATGAAACCTAAAATAATTAGATTGATTGTAGTTCCCATAGCTGAAATAATATTCAAAGCTATTCTCCTGTGTAGATTCCATCTTTCTATAGCAATTGCAATTATAAATCCTCCTAGATAAAGAAAAACTAAATTATGTCCATATTGAGAAGTAGTATCTGCTATTGAAAGAGCTCCAGTTAAAGGAAATAAAACTATTGGCAATAATGCTGTAATAGCAATATTAACAGACTCTAAAATCCACCAAAGAGCCATCCAAGCAGCTGTACCTAAAACATATTTACCAGAATCACTTAAATCACTTAAGGGAATAAACTGTATTAAAATAAAAGATAATGGCCCTAATAAAAGTCCTAAACGTTGTTTTGTAAACATAATTAATTACTGCTTGAAGTATGATCGCTCAAAATTAACCAACCATTATTAGTTTTTAACCAGATTAAAGAAAAATATCCGCTTAATTCTTTGTCAGGGTAATATAAAAAAAACTGCCCTAATAATTGGGCTACATTGCCTGATACAGATGAAATATTTAGAATTTTAAAATTTAATTTGCCCATTTTTTCCTTTGTTGGGTAAGACTTTAAATATCTATCTCTTACAGAGTCCCATCCATAAAAGGGTCCGCTAGATCCATTAAAAATCAAATCTTCTGATTTTAAATACCCTTGCATAAAAGTGTCAATATCTCCTTCATTCCAAGCCTTCTCTTGTTTTTCTAAAACACTTATAATAGAATTCTTATCTTGTTCTTTTAGCCCATCTTGAGCCATTGATTTAGAAAAAAACAAACAAATAATTGAAAGTATAACTATATATCTTATCATCTAAAAAATTAATTAATTCGACAATTTACAATGAAAATACAATTTGATATTAAATTGCTTTTACTAATTAGTGTGATTTTTTTAAACAAAATTTCATCACAAAATGAAAAAATTGAGAAAATTCTTCTAAAATCTTTAAATGCCCATGGAGGTGAGGTTAATCTTAATAAAATTAAACAAATCAAATATTTAAAAACTACATATACTTATGATGGAATGGATGATGTTAAAAAACAAATCAAACAACATATTACACATAAATTTGATCCTTTTATCACTGAAATAATATCAGGCAATAAATCTCTAAAAACAAATGGAATTTTTACTGAAATAATTGAAAACGGAAAGGAAGTGGATGATATAGAATCTCTAAAAAATGCTAAAGCAATCCTTGATGGTGCTTTTTATGTTTTTTGGCAACCTATGAAGTTAAAAGACCCAGGAACAATAATAAAATATTTAGGAGAATTCAATTTAGCTAACAAAAAAAACGTACACTCTTTGGAAATTAGCTATCTGAATGGTAAAGACATATGGAAGTTTTATTTTGACACAAGTACATATTTACTTGTTGCAACTGAAGTAGATCATAATAATAAAATAAGTTTAATTTATACTACAGATTTCAATAGGACCCCTTATGGTATATTTCATCATAAAAGGGAAAGTTACAAAGTGAGTGATAATAGATCAAGTTTAACTCTTCAAGCAAAGTATGTATATGAGATTTTGGATGTTGTAAAAAAATAATTTATTAACACATAAAGAATACTTATTATAAACACTTACTTAGTTAATCATTAAATTCTACATTTGAAATCAACTTCAACTTGAAATATTTTATGGATATTATAGAAACATTAATTATTGGAAGTGGCCCAGCTGGTTATACTGCAGCAATCTATGCCGCTCGTGCTGATCTAAAACCAATAATGTATACTGGAATGGAGCCTGGTGGACAATTAACAACAACAACTGAAGTTGATAATTTTCCTGGTTATCCAGAAGGAATTGATGGGCCAACTATGATGGTTCAATTGCAACAACAAGCTGAGCGATTTGGAACTGACGTTAGGATTGGACACATTTCTAAAGTAGAACTTGCCTCAAATAAAGGAGGAATTCATAAAGCATGGGTAGATGATAATACAAAATTACAGGCTAAAACTATTATCATAAGCACAGGAGCTACAGCAAAATATTTAGGAATTGAAAGCGAACAAAGGTTAAGAGGTGGTGGAGTTTCAGCATGTGCAGTTTGTGATGGGTTTTTTTATAAAGGACAGGATGTTGCAATTGTTGGAGGAGGAGATACTGCCGCAGAGGAAGCTACTTATTTAGCTAATATTTGTAAAAAAGTTACTATGCTTGTTAGAAAGGGTGAAATGAGAGCTTCTAAGGCTATGCAACATAGAGTTACTAATACAAAAAACATAGACTTAAGGTATTTTTCTGAAATTGATGAAGTATTAGGAGAAAAAGTTGTTGAAGGGCTTCGCATTTTAAATAATCAATCAGGTGAAAAAGAAGAAATTAAAATTACGGGGCTTTTTATAGCAATCGGACACATACCCAATACAGAAATTTTTAAAAATCAATTAGAAATGGACGCAGAAGGTTATTTAATTACTGAAGGTAAAAGCACTAAAACAAATAAGCCTGGGGTTTTTGCATCTGGAGACGTACAAGACAAAGAGTATAGGCAAGCTGTTACTGCTGCTGGAACTGGTTGTATGGCCGCACTAGATGCTGAAAGATATATTAACAGTATAAGAAGCTAATTGCCAATTAAATATTGGAGTTTGAAATAAAGCTGAGATGATTCAGAAGTAAACCTCTTATTAGCCTCCGCTCTACTATAGCCAATATTACCACCCACATAAAACAAAGTGAATGGATTGGGATTCCATTTTATTAATGGTTGAGAAAAAATGGTTTTATCAAAATCATCGTATTCTGTAATTAATCTTATTGAAAAATCTCTATTAAATTGATAATTAAAGTTAATCCGAGTAATATATCCTTTATAATATAATGATCCATCTAACTTATTTCTTAATTCATTATACCTCAAACTTGGGCTAATTCTAAATTTTTCTGATAATTGAAAAGAATTAAAGGTTCCAAAATTTAGTTTGTCTCCTAAAGCTATTTCTTCCAGATTATAACCAATTTCATCTCCTATTCCAATACCAAATCTTAAACTAATAACTTCAGACGGACTATATCCCATTCTCCAAGACAAAGAATTTAAATTTTTTGGATTAAAGCCTTCAAATTCATTGTTAAATTTATGCCTAAATGTAAAACTGGTCTCTAAATTATTTTTCATGACTAATTCTCCTTCAAGCTCAATTCCACCTTTTTTTTGAATGTTATCGTAATTGAATTGCCACTCTATATCAGCTCCCAGTATAACTTTTTGAATAAAATTATCACCATAATAAATATAGTTTTGTCTAAAATAAATGCTTTTTGAAGCATTTTGGATAGCAAATCCTAGTGGGGTTCTGTACAAAGGAGATAATTGCTCATAACCGATGAATGATTCCCAATTTTGAGTAGTTCGACTTAAATCAAAAAGGACTGCATCTCCACTATAAGACTCACCATCTAACCTTAATGATCTATTCTTTATAAAACCATCCTGGTCTATCCAATCATTTTTAGGTTCATTTGTAATACTTTTATTTAATTCAATATTTATAGTATACGACTCTAAAAATTGGTGACGACCAGAAAGCCCAAATGTATGATCGTTTCCTCCGCCTTTCAAAATACGATTTGTGATTAAAGCACCAATATTTGATCCTTTATCATAAGTTTTATAATATCTTAAAATATTTGAAAAATTCTCATTACCCTTTCCACTATATGACTCGTTTTCTCCTCCAATTATATAAGCTGTTTTTGTATCATAAGCAGCTAACCAATATATTCTTTGTTTATTATCTTGATGGATCAGTTTAGTTGATAAAAGCGGTTTATTTATCATTCTAGTATAAACTGTATTTAACTCTGTTTGAATTAAATCAGCTCCTTCATTAAAAAAGGGTCTACGCTCTGGATAAAAAAGAGCAAAAGTAGCGTTCACATCAATTTGAGAAACATCAGCTTCTACTTGAGAAAAGTCTGGATTAATAGTGTACTCTAATGAAGTTTGAAGACTCAAATCTGCTCTTCCACTTATTCCAATACTAAATTCTGGTTTTCCATATTTTAAAGAATTATCTTCTACTTGTCCTTCAACCCCACTATATACATACGGCAATAAATTAAACCTTAAATTAGGTTTAATGTTTTTAAAAACTAGTTCCGATTTTATTTGACATATAACACAAGCATTATTTCTATCGATTTGAAAATCCAAATTTTCTCTTTTTACTCCATTTGCATAAGTTTTTCGATAAAAAGAAGCTTTCCATTTTAATGCAGCTGTATTTTTAAATTGAAAAGTAGAAAAAGGAATTTTCATTTCTACTTGATATCCGTTATCAGATATTTGAGCTTTATTATCATAAATAACATCAAAGGATGAATCGCCATCATGAGATGTAAATTTCATATCCAATTGACTCCCATTAGCATTACTTCCTATACATATCATGTTTCTTCCATCACCAAATGTATCAACACATATCATCACATGATCATCTTCGAAAGCTTCATCACGGTTTCTAATTGAGCTTCTTAATTGGTCTTTAGGCACTTCAGCATTAAAGCCAACATACATATGTGTTTTAGAATACGCAACATATGCTTTAGTATTATAAAAAGAAGGAGTGTTATTTCCAGGATCTATTTCATAAGAAATATCATAAGAAGGAAAATTAGCCCACTCTTGTGCGTTAACAAAACCATCAAAATTAATTGGTTCTGAATTTTGACCATAAATTTGTAATGAAAATATTATCAAAAATAAATAAACGTATTTTATACATCTGTCTGAGTTTTTATATACCTGTCTGGACATAATGGGAGTTAATAATTTAGTATTTCTTTTAAAATGAAATTAAATTTTTGCTAATATATTACATAAAAAGGTACTATGCAAAACACAGTAATGATATTTTTATTAAAATTATATAATAGAAATACTCTATTGGATAAGATATTAAAAAAGTAAGATGCAAAAATAGATGATTGGAAATTAATAATTAAGCTTTTTACTTTTAAAGTACAATTTAACACTGATCGATTGATCCAGTATGAAAAAATTTAAGGGTTTCCGACTGAGAAGAAAACTTAATTAAAATAGGGTTACAACAAACTTCACAATCTTCTATATACTCAGTATCACTTAAAGATGAATCAATTAACATTGAGATTTGCTGCCAACAATGAGGACATTGAAAAAAATGCTCAATCATAATTTCCAATCATTTTTTCTAATTTGTATTGATCCGTTTCCCACTGATCAACACAGTCTTCGAGCTCTTTCTTTTGAGCATGATATTTATCAAAAAAGTCAGGAGAGGCAATGGTTTCATCATAATTAATTTCTAACTCTAAATCAATAGCCTTTATTTTTTTTTCAAGAAAATCAATTTTATTTTCCAACTTTTTAATTCTATTCTTTGTATTATTTATTTGTTTTTGGGTTGAGTAATCAACTCCATTATTTTTAATTTTAGAAGACTCTTCAACTGTAGTTTTATGCTTTTCAATTTCTGTGAAATTTTGAACTTGTTTCTCTTCAAGGTAAGATTTTACTCCACCTAAATGCATTTTAACTTTTTGAGCTTTAAATTCAAGAACAAGACTACATAAATCATCAAGAAAGTCTCTGTCATGAGAAACAAGAATTAAAGTGCCTTGAAACTTTTTTAGTGCTTGTTTAAGTATGTCTTTTGAAGCTATGTCAAGGTGATTGGTAGGCTCATCCATAACTAAAACATTGAATGGCTGGAGAAGTAATTTACAAAGAGATAAACGGTTTCTCTCTCCTCCTGAAAGAACACTTACTTTTTTATCAACATCATCGCCTCTAAAAAGAAAGGCTCCTAAGAGGTCTCTTACAGAACTTCTGTTTTTCTCTGTTGCTGCTTCTTGAACAGTCTCTAAAATTGTTAACTGTCCGTTTAAGTACTCTGATTGATTTTGAGCGAAATACGCTATTTCTACATTATGACCTAGTTTAAGATTTCCTTGATATTCAATTTCTCCAACTATTATTTTTGCCAAAGTAGATTTTCCTTGTCCATTTTGACCTACAAATGCAATTTTAGATCCGCGTTCAAAAAGTAAGTCAACATTATTAAAAACTATATTTTCACCGTATTGTTTAGATACATTTTCTGATTCCAATATAATTTTTCCTGGCTGCTTACTCACAGGAAAATTAAGCTTCATGGTTTGAATTTCTTCTTGATCAACTTCAATTCTATCAATTTTATCAAGCTTTTTTATTAAAGACTGAGCCATACTTGCTTTTGAAGCTTTAGCTCTAAATCTTTCGATTAATTTTTCAGTATCCTGAATCTGTTTATCTTGATTTTTTTTGGCTGATTTTTGTTGTTCTATAATCTCATGTCTTAGTTTAAGGTACTCGGAATAAGATTTTTTAAAATCGAATATATGTTTTTGAACAATCTCGATTGTTCTATTAGTTACACTATCCAGAAAAATTCTATCATGAGAGACTAATAAAACGGCACCTTTGTATTTCATTAAAAACTGTTCAAGCCAAATAATTGAATCAATATCTAAATGATTTGTAGGTTCATCTAATAACAAAATATCATTTTCATTAAGTAAAAGCTTAGCTAATTCAATTCTCATTCTCCAACCACCTGAGAATTCATTTGTTGGTTTATGAAAATCTTGATTTTTGAAACCAAGTCCCAACAAAATTCTCTCTGTTTTAGCTTTATATTGATAGCCTCCGAGCAATTCATAATTAGATGTAGATTCTGTTAATTCTATAATTAAATCTGCGTATTCATCACTTTCATAATCTGTTCTAATTTCCAGTTGGTGATTTATAATATCTTGTCTTTGTTCAATTTCTATAATTTCTTTAAAGGCTTTATATGACTCCTCAAGTACACTTCCTGTATTATCAAAATCTAAATCTTGGGGTAGATAACCAATTTTACATTGTTTTTCAATTGCAAAAGAACCACTTGTGGGACTTTGTTCTTGTGCAATTAATTTTAAAAGTGTTGACTTTCCAGCTCCATTTTTTCCAATAAGTGCTACCCTATCCCCTTGACCTAATCTAAAGTTAAGATTATCAAATAAAGTAAAACCTCCAAAGGAAACACCAATATTTTGAGCACTAAGCATAATTTAAATCTCTTTTTTTTCGAGTGTAAATCTGCGAATATCTATTGAAGTAGGCAAAGCTTTATTCAAAAAAATATAATCATATAGAAATTTAGACAAATGGGGTGCCATAAGAGACCCCCTAGTTCCTAGTCCATTAAAAATATAAAGATTTTTGAACTCTGGATGTGATCCTAATAATGGGCGTTGATCTATAACTGTTGGACGGATCTGAGCATCATGGCATTCAATTTCAAAAGGAATATTTAATTTTTCTTCAAGTTCCAATAATAAATCATTTTTAGCAGTAGGTGAGATATTAGTTGTTTTATCAGAATCATTAAATGTAGCTCCTATCCAAAATCGACTTTGACCCAAAGGAACTATAAAAAATCGGCCTTTCCATATAATATTCTGAGAAAGGTTAGGTGCTTTTATAATTAACATTTCCCCTTTATTCCCTATTAAGGGCAAATAATTAAAAAAGGGGTTTTCTTTCATACCATAACCCTCACAAAATATAATTTTCTTGTATAAATCATTTTTATATTTAACCCCTTCTTTGATGAATTGCAGCTTAGAATACTTGAAAACTTCTCTTCTATAATTAGTGCCAAAAAGTAATTTATACTTATTAATTATATTTTTAAAATCTAATCTACCTACATTTTTTAATGAACCATATCCATAAGGAGTATTAATTTCACTTAAAGGGTTTAGATGAATATCTTTATTTAAAAAAAAGCCTAAAGTATTTTTATCTGCCCCTACAATCCACTCGTTATGTTCTCTTAAGCTATTAAATATTCGATTTATTTTAAAGTTCTCAAATACATTATATTCTATAATATTTGAAATCTCCTTATAAAATGGGATAGCATAATCAGAAAACTTTTTTCCTTCCCATGCCATGGTATAGTACTTTAAAACGGTTGGATTCATAACACCTCCAGCAATTAGACTAGAACTATTTTCAGAAGAATCAATCACATGAAAAGGTGTATTGTTTCTTCTCAATTGATGAGCAATAGAAACACCTGAAATTCCAAATCCAACAATTAAAGTATCCAATCGTATTTTAAAAAAATTTAAAAAAAAACGTCTCACCAGGAGACGCTTAAATTAAATATAATTTATTTTAATTATTCCACATATCTTGTTCATAATCACGAATAACATTCCTGATTCTTTCAGACTCTAAAAGTTGACGAAGAGCGTCTTCATAAATATAATCTTTAATTTCTCTATCATTATATGGATTTTCTTCCCTAAAAATTAAAGCATTAAAACGTCTAGCGTTAAGCATCAAATCAAAAGTTATAGGCTGAGAAGCATTTCTAGAGTTAAAAATTTCTGAACCATTTAGTGATTCTCTTGCATCGGGAAACCAAACCCAAAAAAGCTGAACAAATTCTTGATTTTCGTCTGGTGTTTTATTTTGTTGATATTCTTTTATAAAATTCACATCAGGTGCAACAGGAGATATTCCAAGTAATCGGTATTTAAGTTCACCTAATCTTTTATTAAAATACCATGTTCCCTTAATCCAATACTCTTTAATATCATAGGAAGTTACTCTAGTGGTTGTGTAATCTTCCTCTGTAAGTTCTT
>Ga0209089_10002406_pt1 | contig 16587 bp, 18 predicted proteins | sample ArcticOcean_MG_C_FD_187431 | JGI IMG/M metagenome (GOLD analysis project Ga0209089, IMG submission 187431) | Marine microbial communities from western Arctic Ocean - ArcticOcean_MG_CB2_150 (SPAdes) (version 2) | ecosystem: Environmental > Aquatic > Marine > Oceanic | place: Arctic Ocean: Canada... | reverse complement strand
GTGGAAGCACATGGGGGGGGTGTTCCACCGAGCACATGGGCCTACCACAACGATAATTGTTTTTGTCTGTTGTAATAATCATCCAGTATTATTTTAATCACAGCTAGCCATTGATAAAAATGGGATTGAAATAAATAATCTAGGGACTCCCGATTGGTCAGTGCTTCATTCTGTATCTGTTTTAAATTCACCGGCGACTCCTGGTTGTTCTTCCTGGTCTCGTTCTCTTTCGTAATCTATTGGGCGGCTTTGGTGGCTTGATTGGCCTTGGTAGTTCGCCGTCTCTATGCATACGCATGGCTATCGCAGTGGCTTGTTTCCTTGCGTATCCTTCACCCTTGAGAAAGATTATCTTCCGACTGATGATCTGTTGTTCTTGTTTTGATCTCTTAGCCATCAGTGAATCTCCCTAAGTTCTTGAATCGTATTTAACACGGAGCCCATGACCTCAACCAAAGGATAACAGGATCGAGTCACCTTGAAGGAGACCCCATCATTAACCCAACTAACTCGGCATATCTCATCATTATTATAGTATACAATTCCCACCGAGAAATTACATTCAACCACCATTAAATCATTACGGCGCTCCAGATTTAATTTGAAAGAGCATGAATGTAACACTGGATCAATAGGCTCAGTCTTGATCCCTTTGGTCAATAGGTCATCAAGATAAGGATGAATGCGGCGGTTAATGTCCATGTTCATGATTATACCTCATTAATAAAAACAGATGATTACAGATAAAAACGGATGATATCAGATAGATTCACATCATCTGTTTCTCTATTCACCCCATGTATAGTTAACTATATTAATAATTAGTAGTAAATTAGTATAAATTAATATAAAAACATTATTTATAAAGAGTTTATAATTAATTGTTTTTATAATAGAAAGTGGGTTTTGTAGGGTAAATCGTTTATTCATTCGGTATCCTGTTGGGTATAGAGAAACAGATGATCTGTTTTTATCTGTTTTTATCTGTATTTATCTGTTTCTTGGTGTATTTTCTCATTGATACAACGGCCAATCAGCTCGGCACATTGGGGTACAATGGCATTACCTAAGGCTCTAAGTCGGTCCAGCCTATTGGAAACCCCATCATCCACACTACAAAATGGGGATGGAGCCGGGTTTTCTTCCCAATAGTTTCTTTCGTTAATCCTATGGTCCTCGCTATATCTACATTTAGATCGCTGTTTCGATCCCATGAACTCGGTGTTCCTGGGTTGGTCTTTGCTGTATGCTTTAGCGGAGTCGGCAAGTTGATCAATCGATTCATAAGTGGATAACCGCCCTGGGCATATTGACTCCGTCGATCTGGATCGTGCTTTACCGGAGTAGGCAACAATGAAGACTCTACGTCGCAAATGCGGCGCTCCTTGATCTCTAGCTGATATAATTTGCCATTCCGCATCATACCCGATGTCGGATAGGGCCCCGAGAATATCACCAAGTCCCCGGTTAATGAGTACTGGGACGTTCTCCAACACTGCAAATCTGGGTCGTAACTCGCCAATAATTCTATACATTTCCCACCAAAGATTAGATCTTTTACCTTCATAAATTCCTGCTCCTGATCCAGCTACTGATATATCCTGACAAGGGAATCCCCCGCATATCAGATCCACCGGGTCCAAATTATGTTTACCTACTGTTTTAACGTCATCGAATAACTGAGAATTTGGCCAATGCTTCTGAAGTACTCGCCGACAAAATGGATCCTGTTCCACTTGCCAAATAGTTTGAGACCCTTGGATCCCTCTTTCGAGTCCAAGTTCAAAACCTCCAATACCAGCAAATAGACTCCCCATCTTCATCGGCTCGCCCGTTTGTTGTCTTCCCGCTCAGCTAGGACTCTTTTCACCCGCCAATAGGTTTCATTCTTCCTACACTCTACAAGCCATAATTCAAGCTCTTGATCGGTCATTTGTTTAATTAGTTCTTGATCGGTCATTTTTATACCCTCTGAATTTCGATGTCGACAATGTAGCCATCAGATTCAAGTTGATCGATCATAGAAGAGTATTGATCATCAAAGAGATCACATGCTAGATCTTCGTTAGCTTCATCGATGATATATGAAAGATGCTTTTCATCTGTCCCTGTGAACGCTATAATTTTAAATCTAGTCATTTTTATACCTCTTTGAGTCGCCCCTTTCGGGGCTTTGTTGTTTATGCCGTTTTTAAAGTTGTTTTAAGTTCTTCATTAAGTTTGAAAAATAGCTCTATAAGTTCGATTAACGATAATTCATCTTCGATTATCTCTATATCTGCTCTGTAATTGTCATCTTTTGGAGGTGTGCCAGCCCAACCGATTGAAACTAATGCGAATCTATATTTATTAGATATCTTTTCTAACAGTCCTAAATCTTGGATTTTACTTGACAAACTGGTTTTGTAGTGAGACTCACTGTCAGGATGATTTAATCTAGAGTATGCGCTAAATGCTTGATGAATTTCATTTGGGATACATTTCCCTTGGTCCATCCATTGAATCCCATAAGCCCAAATAACATCATCATGTATTCTCCATTTATGGTTTTACGGGCGCGCTTAAGAAAACCGGCTTGGGATCGGGGTTGATAATCATCTAAGTTATAAGCAAGATTGCCCATTTTTGTTGTCCAACGGTGGATCAGGTTTTTTTGTTGGTGTCCCCAGATTTTATTGATAGTAGTCATTTTTTTTTACCTCTTTATTTTAGGGCCGCGTTGCCCCTACAAGAATAATAATAGCATATAAAGATATACTATTCAAGTTAATAATAAAGATATATAAAAGTATACTGTTATTTTGCTTTATAATTATCAATCAAATCTTGATTAAGATCATCACTAATAATGAATCTTTCGGCCCCTAGTGATTGGATCCGGTCCACAGCCTGACCAACTGATGACGACTCTTTTATCCAAGCTAGGCAATTATAATAGTCTTTTGAGTTGATTATTAGCTCAGGGCGATCGCTCTCTTCACCATCTGTTTGTACAGTTACTATTTTTTCAACCTCCTCTTTAGTATCTATTACATCAATTTCAGCCTCTGAATCATACGCATCAAAATCTTGATCTCCACAGATCAAATTTAGAATTGATGAAGTATTATATCTTTTGCAATAACTCAACGCCTTACCCCATTCCTGTTGTAATTGTTTAGCGTTTTTGGAGTACATTAATATAGATATCGCCTCAAAATAACCGCCCTCAATATGGTATAATCTGGTGATACATTGATCTGATTCGGTTGTGACATGTATTATCAATAAATCACATCTTGATAACAATGGTTTGATTATAGAGTTCATATCGTCTAATTTTGCATAGTTATAATCTTGGAATGTGTTCTTTCCAACTTTGGCGATCGGGGGGCATAGCCCCTGGAATCGGGTGTACGCTTTTAACAGCTCGGGTGTAATATCCATGTGTGCCTCTAATGAAATGGGCCATGGAAGAATTACCATGGCCCATGTACTTACTAACGATCAATATTATAAAACAATCCTAAATTGAATTGTACAATTAATGTAAATCAGTTTTTGATCTGTCGCAATTTAAATTTTACTCTCCACCATAGCCGGGTGAAGATATTAGACCGGGTCAACCGATCATATACGTATTTTGTATCCAATACATCTTGGAGCGCCTGATGTGCATTATCTGAGTCCATCCCTAGATATTCACGGACCGAGTCCAGATTCAACCGAGTCATTTTACCCCATCCACCCGTATATAAATGTTCGTGTACTAGAGTCATCACATCGATCATTCTGAGTCGCCTCAGGTGATGCCCATGGGCCTCTAATGCGGTTCGGATGAATGATAGATCAAAACCGGGATTGTAACCGATAAATAGTATCTTTTTGGAGAACAGATCAGCGATAGGCAACAATGCAACATCAAGATTAACTGCATCTTTCCAATCCGTTTCATTATATCCATTGATGCAGAGAGCCTCGGGTGAAGCATTCTCTATATTTTTAGGTTTGATCTTCAATTCCCATCTAGTTAATTCCCTATCATCGACCGTCACCAATACAGCTATCGATATAATTTCATGAACTTTGGGATCTAATCCGGTTGTTTCAATGTCACAGAAACATCTTAATTGACTCATTTTGACTCCAATGGTTGGCCACATGTCGGGCATTTCTTCGGTGTTACTTGATATGATACCAGATAGGGCATGTAATCAAGGGTCTGTTGTACTATATCAATAACCGGGACTCCTGTTAATTTTGATAGTGTTCTCAGCGCCAGGAAATAGTTTTCTATACTGGGTTGAGATCCTTTTACCCATCGGCAAATACTAGCCGTTGATAAACCGCCGAGTCGTTCAAAATATGCTTGGGTTTTGTTTATTTTGTCGAGCTGGAAAACTAGCCAACACCCGAAATTATTCCTATTGCGGTTCATTTTTTCATCCAGATTCGTTTTCCAGATATTATGACCTGTTGATAGCCCATATCCCTGCATATCTGGGCGACTCGTCTACTATTGCCGCTATGCTGTTGGGCTATTGGCAAATCCAACTCATCCATGATTTCTGAAGTCGTTGCTTGGCCTACACTTGGCGATTTTGGAGTCCCCTCATTTATGCTTTTTTTTACCGCGCCAGCCCATGGATCATCAATGATAAATATTTCTTGATATTCTTGAAGCTGTAACGATTCCTTTCTATTTAGGTACCATTGATCACCCGCATGATAATAATGCATTGCCTCGGCCCATAGCTGATCCCGATTCGCTTTTAGGTACTCAACATTGATTATTTTTCCTTCCTTGATTCGGATAGGCCAATATCGCCTTTCTGGTCCATCGGATAAGATCTGATAATTGTTGGTGGATAGAACAAAGACAGTTCGCCGGGGTCTATTGATGGGGAAATGTCCATAAGCTGCCCGGTATCTATCCCATGCCCCAGTGAAGAACGCTTTGGCGGTCTCTGCTGTTTTCCCTTGGAGTGCTGACATTTCGGCGATTTCCCATATCCAGACTCCCGACTGGTGAATCATTTCGTAGCTGCTCTTATTGCCCATGTCGATGTGGGAATTAGAATAGTTTTCTTCACCAGCTAGGGCCTTTATAGACAGCCCTTTACCGATCCCCTTATCTCCAATCAGAGTTAAACATGTGTGGACCTCGGCCCCTGGTTTAATGATTCGGGCTACGCAAGAGATCAGCCACTTCTTAGACATTGTTTGTATCAGTATTTGATCCATTGGATCATAATCAGCAAAGTAAACCTGATCTAATAGAGTCGCTATCCGTTTTTCACCATCCCACTTGAGACCATCCAAATAATCTTTGATGGGGTTTATTTCATTCTCACATGCGACTCTAACAATCCCATTTCGGATCGCTTTATCGGTCAGCTTCAATCGATAATTACGCTCCAACATTATTCCTATAATCTCTATATGCTGTTCCTTGATCTGGTCATCATCCCAACGAATTTGATCACTATGGGGATTGTATCCCAACGAGTCAAATGCTGGATCATTCTCCAATATCAAAGCCAGATTTGATCTGGTTACATAGGGACATGGGAGTCGAGTTGCGTCACCATCATCATTGTATTTGGGTTTAGTTTTATCCAGCAGATCCCATGTGGCCTCATCAGCCCCCGGCGGTTTATGAGTCCTCTTGACTCTGATCGGTGTTACATCCTGCGCGAATTGTAAAATCTTTTTGTTCTTTTCCTGTTGTTCTTCCTTGCTCATCTTTTTACCTCTATTTTTGATAAAGCTTCGATTAATAGCGATTCTTTAGATCGCTGTGTATAGATAGATAATTGTTTGATGACCTTTAAAAATGAGTCTAATCTAGGATAATGACGCCCCTCCCAACGCCAGATACTCCCTTTTGCTAAATTACAATCTATTTCAAGTTTATATGATGATATTCCACACGTTTCTAAAACATCAATTATCCATTTACCGAATGTCACAGGACTCCCCCCAGTAAAGACTCCAGTGATCCCCACCATTTACATGATTCCTGATGATTACATTTCGGCCATTTAATAGCGTTGGGGATTGATAGATCAATCGAGAAAACAACATTGGGCCGGTTGCAATTAGGGCACATGATCCCCTTCGCATTATTGCCGGATATACTGGCGCCCAGTTTATTTGCCGACTGGAATCTGAAATTGGAGTCCAACATAAGATCATCCAATTCGACGGATTTTCTGGTTGTAAAGTCGATTTTCTTGATGATCCTCTTTTTGATCTCGATGTGTTTAAATTCGAGATGAAACAATGGACCAACATGATAATTCGAATAATGATAGTTTACCGGGTGCAAAGGTGAATCTATTGGAAGATCACTATTGGGGATTGAATACCGATAATAAATACATGCTGAATTCTTCATTACCTTTTTGTCAATCTCACCAACTCCAACAGTATTTTCCCAGTGATCAACGGCGGCTATACTGGCCCTATTCCAATCCTGGGCCGGGATCGGTGTCTCCAATGGAATGATGATTCGGAACTTGTTAAAATGGGGTTTATGAGAATAAGACGTATGAATCATGACATAGTGATCAGAGAAACAGCGCCATGATTCCAAGCTGGTACCATCATCAATATCATAGACTAGCATTGTTATGTATTTGGCGTTTTTCTGGTTCCGATTCCCCTCGAATATAGTGGGACTCCAAAGGGGTAATTTGTCTTTTGAAGACACAGATTTAACCGGGTTCGTTAGCCCCTGGGTAACAGTTGAAAGACTGTAATCAACTGTTTGAACCTGTTTAGATTTATAATGTTTCAATATTGAGAATTTCATTTTGATATATCCATAATTCAAATTCGACATGGGGATCTTCATCCTTGGCGCCATAATAATCGAGCGACTCAATTGCTACGACCTGAGAATCATCCTTCATGACTTTGGCATAGACTATTGAATCAAGTAATATTTTTTCAAGGTTATCCAGATCTGGTGATGTTGTTTTGAAATACCTTTCATCTGGATCTTTTTTTCTGTATCTGTTCTTTGGTCTTTTGTGGATGAATTGGGCTACCAATTTGACCGGGATCTCTGTTTCGAGCTGAGTCATATTCCATTGGATACCGATCCACTTTTGGGCCATCTTCATCCATTTCTTGGACTTTACCGGGGTATACATGCCCCATTTGCTATATCTGGGCCGGCCCATTGGGACCGGTGGCCCTGGGATCTTCATCTTCAGTATTTGAGTCCACACGCTGATCTCCCAATAAATTGCTCGCATATAGATAATACATTGATGCCTCAGAAGACTCAAACAATAGATGGCATAGTTTCAACAAATGAGTCACTTTTGGGGTATTTTCCCCACTCAACCATTTATCCAGCGCCGGTTTTGAACATCCGATCGACTTGGCGATCTTTGGACGGGATAGCCCCGACTCTTTGACGTGGCCCAATAGCCATGATTGAAAGGATTTAGTTGTTTCCATTTTTTACCTCTTTGTTTTGTTGGATGAACTTGACAGCATCGGATCGATCATAAAAGTTTCCACTAATGAATCCATTCGGTTTCTGGATAATGGCCCTATATAGCCATGATCCATATTTGTAATATTTCTGAATGATCCCCAACTTGACTCCACCCTCTATTATGGGGGTCTCCTCGCCTGTTAACTCTTTCATGCCCCGCCGCCCTGTTCCCTAGCAAATTGGGCAAATGCTGACTCTATGTCATGTTGATGTTGTGGAGTCTTCGCCCTATATTCTTTGATCCATTTCCGTACTTTGGCCCGGCCATGGGGTCTTCACTGCTGACCTGATTATTTTCTGTGCTATTTTAAACATATTACCTCTATACTTGTTCTATTGCTGTTCTATTGCTGTTTCTAGTTCCCCAATTTGATCGTCAATATTGATCCCTGGGGGTGGTGAATCAATATTCATTTTGTCGATGTTGACATTTAATTCTATTTGTTCAAATTCATCATCTAGACCATTGTAGAGCAAGATCACCAGCATACCAATATTGTTAAAATCCATGCCCTCGATCATTTCCTCGGCGGTGGCATGTAGCTCTTCACCAAAATCAAAATGGTAGGACTTCCAAACAAATTTAATATTCATTTTTTACTAATACCTCGATCATTTTCTTGGTCTTTCTTTCAATCAATAATTGATTCTTCAATGAATCGTTTTCTTCTTTCAAAACTTTGATAATAATCTTCAATTGTTTTTTGGTCACTCTTCACCCTGTTGATTCTTCCGATATTGGCGATACCATTTTTTTACTTCCTTGATAAACTCTTTTTCCCCTTCATCCTTTTGAAGTGTCACAGTCAAGGGAGTCCCGTCGAGCTGGCCCCCAGTGCTGACCTGGTGAACAGATTCACCCGAACTTACATAGATTTGATAGATTGTTCTAGGTCCAGATCGGACTCCTCTATCGGTTGTGAATTCATACGTGGTTTTGTCTTTTGCTGATGTGATTGTGTGTTTCATGTTGTCTCCTGTTGGTGATGTTTAGTTATTCTATACCTGTCTTTTTTAATGTAGCCATACCCCAACAGAGTCCATCTTCATCAATATCATCAATAAGAATTTTTAGAATTTGCTGTGTTTGTTCCTGGCTTGGATCGTCCCATATTTGATTCATGTCGTTTTGATCAATAGATATTTCTTGAATCGCTTTGGCGATTAATGCGCTGGTTTCTCTTGAAGATGCCCATTGTGATAGTTCTTGATTAGTCATTTTGTTTACCTCTATAAAGCCCCCTTTCGGGGGGTTGGTTGATTAAAAGTTTAGTGTATTGCCAGACTCTATTTTTTCTTCTATTTGATTGACAGCATATTCTATTTTTAAACTTTCTAATTTAAGTTGGGCAATGAATTTATGTATGTGTTTAAGAATTATTTTTTCTCCCAAACTCAAAGACTCTTTTGCAGATATATCTATTAAATGTCTCATAATACAATCTTGATTATCAGAATTTAATAATTGATGAATGCTTAAGTTAAATTTTGTAAATTTTGTTTCTTGCTTAGTCATTTTGTACCCTTCGTTTTTTTGTTCGATAACTAAGAGTAACATATATTTATACGCTGTACAGAATAATCGTACTATTCCTATAAAATAATCGAATCAAACACAATATAAAAACCAGCCATTCTATGAAGACTCCCGAATAATCGGAGTCTCAACAATTGGATCACAGATTAAATAAAACTGTATTATTTTAGTGATAAATGGATCATTTATCCTAATTTAGCACTGAAAGTGCCAACTTCTGTTTTGATCTCTTTTACATCGCGGCTAATATCCAGAACATCTCTGGTTAAGTTGTTGTGTTGCTCGGTTAATGTTTGAAGTCCTTCTCTGTACATTTCCCGATCCTCGTTATGAGAATCCACCATTTTATCAATCTGTTTCAAATGCCTATCCAGATATAGCGGCACATTCTCAGCTAACCACCGACCGATGAAGAACAGCATTATGACAGCTAGAACCATGGCGCTAAATGGCCCCGTCAGCATTTGGATAATTTCGGTATTGGTCATGATTTACTCCATTCCTGTAATCCAAGGGCCATGCTTGTGGCCACCTTTATTATATTAGGGATTGATAATAACTGTTGATGGGTATCCATGAAGAACGGCTCGCAGCAGATCGCCACCGGTTTACCAACATTTCTAATACAGTAAAAGGCGTTTTTAGTCCAATCATCAGGATTGGATGATATACCCCTGGCACTATTCAATTCAGGGACTCGTTCTTCCAAATGACGCGCCATGATCTTTGCCAGCTCGGGACCCTGTGACGATCTATGATCATAAAAATACGACCCATAATTACCACCGCCAGCATTTAGATGCATAGCCAAATAAACCCATGGGCCTGGATGTTTTGTAGCGTAATCATTTACCCGGCTGTGTCTTTCTGAATAGCTACCATCTGATATTGGCATCACCTTGATCCCCATGTCCAATAGCTGGATCTCTAGCTCAATCGCAATTCTACCGGTCCATATTGCCTCCATTTCATCCGCTGAGATTTGCCCGTCTCCGTCTACATCACGACTCGCCCCTCTGCTGTTTATGCGGTTGATTTGGCCCGCATGCTGTCTGTCGATAAATACAATCATGATTTAATACTATTTAGTTCAAAAGTTAATTGGAGTCGCCAGTGGGATCCCATCCATTCTTTTTGTGTCACCATCGAATTTAGATTCTTCAGGAATAAAGTCCCACTGGTAACACTAATTATATCTCCTATTTTGATATATCCGTAATTAAATGGCGCCGATATATCTAGAGTCCTGATTGGCATTGATAAACGGGCTATTTGACCTAGAGCGATCATGGCGGCTGTGTCTGAATCATAAACATAATCTGACTCCCCTGATCCATCCTTCACCCCGTACAGATTGATCGATCTGGTGGAATAGTCCGATCTGATATCGTAATTCTTTACCTCGATATCTGTGACTCTGACCTGTTTAGTGTATCCCTGTGAATATCCCAGCTTGGCATAACTAAAAGAATACTGATTCACCAGATCGGCGGTGGTCCTGGTTGTTTCAACAGCGCCGAGTCGTTGAAATTCTGCATTATCATCTATATCAATACTGACCACTGGATCCAAATATGTAAGAGCATGCAATTGATTCAGCACTGGAGTCAATCCATTTGGCCCGGTCCTGACACTGATAGGTAACCATGGAAGGATATTCCCAGCTAGCCATTGCCAAGCTGATATATCTGGATCATTGATATACCCGGCAAATTTAAACTTATTCAGAAGAGGCGCCAGTCCCGCCCATGCTCCATAATCAATTTTCTGATTCGTTTTTGATAATGCCCATCGGCAAATATCGCCCCCGCCCTCCAAGATTCCCGATCCGAATGGATTCAGCATTCCGCCGCCATCAGTCTCATTAAATGCGATCCAATACGATCGAGTCGTCCCAGATTCCCACCCGCCAGTTAATGGAAGGGCGAGTCCGCTATATCCCAGAAGCATTTTGAAATAGACTCGAGCAAATGGGTTTCCATTGTTATCTACCTCTGTAATTACATTTAATGTTTCAGAATTGAATTTATCATCCTGAATTTTAATTTTATCCGCTTGAACCTCATTAGCTCCTATCATCCATAATGTACCAACTGAGGTTCCAGTACCCTGTTTGATTACATAAGCTGGTGTACTGTAACCAGTAGGGATCCCAAATACGATCGGCCATGCTTTACCCTCTGCTGTGTCAACATGTCGTCCGGTGAATCTGGCGTCTATTCTCAACCGTTGATCAATGATTGGAGTCTCAGAGTCCAATTGATCCTGCTCTATACTCATCGACACAAAACCATCTGGTTCCAACGGATCCCCAAATTGGGGCTCCTGTATTATACCTCGCATGAGAATCATCCTATCGTCATGATCAATTGTTACAACTCCATTTTTCAGAATTACATAGCTAAAAACAGCTTCTGATCCTTCCAATGGGTTTCCAAGGCTGAATTGTTCTATTGGGTTTTGATCGAATATCACGGCGCATGATAAAACATTGGACTCTATTTCTTCACCCGATAAATCCATGGATTCGATGTAATCAAAATCTTGAATAGAACCTATGTAATTGATATATCCACCGGATCCATCTGGTACCTGTATATCAATGTTAGATAGATAATAGGTGACTCCACCCCATGTAACATCCAACAAAAAGACCGGGAGTCCGCTTGATAATTCGTCTACTGTATAATTGTTTCGATTCATCGGGTTTCCCGAAGAACAATTGTAGAGACTCTGAAGACCTCACCAGATCCCCCGCCGGTTGATTCTTCACCAACAACATTCTCAATTTGTACGTCATTGCCCAGCGTACACATGACATGGGCATGATAATCATTTAATAATCGTATTGATCCTGTACCGGTTAATAGGCTCGGTATATATACAATTGCCTCATTGGATCCATTTAAATAATTGACCAATCCTAAGGCGGTTGTTGGTGCTGACCCAACGGCGGCGATCGCTTCACCGCTATTGTACGCATAATAATAATCGGGATCTGATAATGTATTATACAATTCTGAGATATCGACTCCCTCGGTCCAAGCGATTCGAACGACTCTACCCCCTGATCCATTTTTGCGGCTATACATAACCCCATTGTTTAAAACGTCCTCTGCTACATCGGCCTCAAATGCTATGGTACGGCCCCGGCTATATTGATACGCCGGTATGATCAACGGCCCCATGATCATGTTTCCAATTTCGAATCTTCCCGATGATGTTTTTTGAGATAAAATTGTTAATCTTAATGCGGCAATATCACCGATATTATTAACTATAATTGTTAAATTATTGGGAATTAAATATGCAGTTCCACTAGTGGGATCGGTTGTTTTAGGACTCTGGATCCGGATCACTGCGTTTTTGGTTAATGAAGTAGCCATGACTCCGGCGCTATTATGTAATACCTTTCTTTGGATTGTATTACCCGCCCCATCATCAAGATAAATTTGCCATCCCTCGGCCTCGTTAAAATGTAAGAATTTACCGGTTGCATCGCTACAAATTATTGAATTACCCTTGCGGGTAAAATTGAAACTTGAGAATCCCCATGCATTACTTAAACCAATATGGATCGTTATCCATGCCGCCCCTGTATATTTTTCAACTTTTACAGATCTAAAATTGATATTGGCTAAATGAATCCCCATCGAATCGCTTAATGGTTTTGTGTCCTGAGCGCCTATTAATTCAGTGTCCATTAACCATGCTATCTTTTGCTCAGTGACGGCGGTGGCATCTGGATCAGCTACTGAATCACTCATCCATTTAACCTCTTTGGATGGACTATTGTTATACAGTATTCGATCGATCGGGGTGTCATATCGAGGATCAATTAAATACTGATCATTTTCTCGAGCTGGGCCGCCCTTGGTTGAGATCTTCAGGTTTTGATTGATCGCTACATTATACCCCTGGGATGGGTATTGTTTAGGGTAAATCGAATCAATGCCGAGTCCTGTGGCGGCGGCTATTGCATAGCTGACATAAAAGAATTCTGATTCAACGCTACCCCCCGAATTTTGAAACATGCCCCATGTTATCCGCTCCGTTGCATCGGAGTCGGTGGTTAAAGTTAATTCTAATTTTGAAAAAGTCCGGGGGTTTTGTGTTGAAAACTGCTCGCAATTACAATAAAATAATTTAACTTTATTTGTTTTATTATCAACCCATAGAATTAATTCGTGTTCACCGCTGATCAGGCCCGTACCGGTGGCGCTGTTAGTTACGTCATGTTGATCAATTAGTTTAATTGTATCTGTGCCTAGTAATACCCTGGCCATGATTGTATTGGCTGATGCTGACTCGGCGATTTGGATCTGTATACCAGATGTTAATTCACTGCCATCATCTAGACATTTCATTTTTGCATGGACAATACAACCGCCCGTTTTATCACTGATCGTCTTGTAAAAAATCAGAGTGTCTGAAGATGTTGGCCCATCAATTTTTAGCGTGTCAGCCAGAGTCACAGTGGCGGCGCTAGTTGTAACCTGAGTCCATACTGATCCATGTGTAGGTAAATCGATCGGGATCCAATCCTCTGTATTATAGGCTGTATTTTGATCTTGGGGATAGCTGATCAAAGCTGGATAATTTACCGTCCCCCACCCACCCATGGTTAGTCTATATATTGATCTTTCGTAATTGTTTGTTGTACCAGATCCCCATTTACAAAATATTTCTTGACCGCCGACTCCTGGAGCCCCAACGATATTATCTAAACCATTTGTCGAGCTGGTTAATATTGATAATTGTCCACCTGTGCCAGTGGCTAATTGGCCAAATGGCAACCAATCGGCCCCATATTTATCAAAAGTGACACCTTTTAGATCTGAAAACCACATTTCAAGAAATTGGGGCTGATAGAAACCCGTCCCATCATTATCCATGACATGGCCACAGTACATGCGCCCGTCTTGATCAATCCACATGGATCGGTTGTATTCATCCCATCTATTGGATGTTCTTTTAGCCACCTTTCGGGATGTTGTTTTATTGTCTAATGCCATGACGGTTAATCTTTCTTGAATATCCTCGAATGCATTGGGGAGTCGCGTGAATCCGATCGTATCTGTTGAATCAATCAATGATATTATAAATGCCTCATTAAATGAGACCACCCGGGGATCTGCATAATTTACCGCGACTCCCGATTGGCTGATTAGATCGAAAAAAGTCCCTTCGGCTGTACTTGCATATTGTTGGACTATGGAACAATTAGCCAAATCAGTATTATGGGCTGTTATACCGGCAAATAATAAAACGGAATGCGAATTAGCCGCCATTGATAGCGTGTCTAAATCATAACCAGCGAGTCCCGCTCCAAATGTATTGGCTGTGTCAATATCTGTTTTTAGTGCCCGGCTGGATATCACTGTCCAATTGGCCCCGTTATCAGTAGATCGACTAACTTGGATCTGTGCTAGATCTGATGTTGTATCATTCATCCAATACGCGCAAATTATCGACTCATCAGGTAGCATACACAGCGCCGGGTATTGTCTAATTGATCCAAGTGCTGAGGTTTTTAACGAATTGATCTCATAAGAAGATATGACTTTAGTTGTATATGATCGAATTGCAACAAAAATAGTATTATGAGTCGCGTCGTCCTTTTCGTAAACCATCATTATCGAATTGTTAGATAATTGAATTGCATCACTGGGGGTATAATTGACCGATGTTGATCCCGCTGAATTGATAACTATATTTAAATCTGTGATGATATTTGGCTGATCACATCCATTATAATCTGTATCGGTGGTTTTCTTCCAACCGAATCCGGGTTGTGATGTAAGATGACCACCCCTAAACGTTTTTATATCGATCGAATCTTTTAATTTACCTGATGCTGTAACGATTAGATCATTCCCCTCACCGGTGGGGACTCCAGCTCGACCCGCCCCCTGGGTTATTGTTGAGTGATCAGGCCATAAATTTGCATTAGATTGATTCTGAAATGGGACTATAAACCCTCTGATCTTATCTGGTGTTAGATTAGCCATGATTAATATCCCCCTGATCCAACCGGGCGGCCTCTTCTTTTTTGGGCCGATCGATTGTAGCGATCGATGTGCTTGAACGGCTGTAATATAACAACATTATCCTGCTGATTGGTTGATTGGTTTTGTAATCGTCTGACTCCATCTTCACCAAGGCGGCGAGTCGTCGTTCTATCCAGTACAGCTTCACCCTTCAAGACTCTTGTTTGTTCATCTGGTCCCATTCCCCCCATGTGGAGAGTCGGCTGTTGTTGTGTCATTACCATAGCCGTTTGGGCGATTCCTGATGCTGTTACTAAACCCCCATATATCGCCCCAGCCACTGGCCCCATTAAAGTTGCCTTGTGTATCCCCTCAGCGGTTAACATTGCGATTTTTGCAACGCTTAATAATTGCTGTAATCTAAACAATGCCTGGGCCGACTCTTCGGTCATTTTCCCGGTATTCTGTAAATATTCGGCGGTTGATTGTGTCGCTTGATCAAAGACTCGTATATATGCATTTGCTAACTTCATTGAATCATTGATCTTTTGCTGTGATAACTTCTCTTCGAGCTCGGATAACTCGCCTATATTCTCTTTTTGAATAGCATGAAGATTGGCAACATATAAACCCTTTTCCTGATGGAGATCAAATTCTAATTTGGCCTTTTCCCGGAGTGCATCAGAGGAGTCATTAATCCCCTTGATATCGTTTTGATGACCATCATGAGTCAGTTTGAATAATCGATCTTGACTATTGGCCAATGCCTCGGCCTCTAATTGTTTTTGTTTAGCCAGATCAAGCGCCTCTTGATCACTAAGTTTTAATTGATCATTGAGCCCATTTTGTTTTTCTTTGGCATCGCTGATTCTCTTTTCTTCGGCGGCCTGTTCTAGTTTATATTGGGCCTCTAATTTTGCTAAACCAACCGACTCAGATTGGGCTCGTTTTATCCCATTTAATGCCCGCTCGCTTTGTTCAACCTCATCTTTTATATTATTCCAAAGATGCCCAACGGTGGTTAACTCTTTTGCATTGCGAATTGTTAAATCTAAATTGTTATCAATGTTTGAATTTTGTAATTGTAATGTTCTTAATGTTTCTTTTTCTTCATCTGATATTGCCCGATCTTCATTAAAGACTCTTTTTAATAATTTTTCTCTTTCCTGTAAATTTGCTAAATGTGATTCTTGTATAGAGATATGACCTGAAAAACTAGCCCTTACTTCTTTCTCAGCTAAAATCATAGCCGCTTTATTCTTATCAATGGCCCCTGTTGTAATATCCAGTGATTGTTTATATTCTCGATATTTCTGAGTCACTAGGGCGAGTCGTTCTTGCAAATCTTTAGACTCCAGATTGGATGATTTTTGTGCTTCCCTCATCGCAATTGTGATCTGTTTTGCCTTCTCAGCGGCGGCGAAATAATCAGCTAAACCAAGAGTCAATATACCAATTGCGGCGGCTCCAACCAATAAAACAGGGTTTAGATTCTTGATGGTCAATAATAAACCTTCAGATACGGCGGCAAAATCAGCGGCAAAATTTGCCGCCTCACCAAGCGCCGG
>Ga0209089_10002404_pt1 | contig 16594 bp, 16 predicted proteins | sample ArcticOcean_MG_C_FD_187431 | JGI IMG/M metagenome (GOLD analysis project Ga0209089, IMG submission 187431) | Marine microbial communities from western Arctic Ocean - ArcticOcean_MG_CB2_150 (SPAdes) (version 2) | ecosystem: Environmental > Aquatic > Marine > Oceanic | place: Arctic Ocean: Canada... | reverse complement strand
CATTATTTTAGTAACAACTGTAGTGGAACAGCAATACAAGAGCATACTACAAACAAAAAACTTCTTAAAGTAACAGACCTATTAGGAAGAGAAACAAAAGGTACTAAGAATGAAGCCCTCCTTTACATCTACGATGATGGAACAGTAGAGAAAAGAATAGTTATAGAGTAAGATTATTTTAAAAAATAACTGATTCCTCTGAAAATCCAATTAATTTTTTAAGTTTGTTTTAGTAGATTGATTCAGTTTCATCTTTTTCTTTTTTTTCTATTATTAAAGAACTCTTGTCTCTTTCTTTTTTTTTCTTTCTCAAACTCTTTTTTTTGTTGTGTATTCATTGGTTGATCAGTTTGCCTAAAAGGATTGTCTTGAACTATCTCTATTTTTTTATTTATTAACTTTTCAATATCTTTAACGTAAGTATTTTCTTCGGGTTCACAAATTGAAATTGCAATTCCTTTATTTCCTGCCCTGCCACATCTTCCTATTCTGTGAACATATGTTTCAGCTTCATTTGGAATATCATAATTAAGCACGTAGTTCAATTGATCAATATCAATACCTCTAGCTGCAATATCAGTAGCTACTAATACTTTTAATTTATTTTCTTTAAATTCTTTTAAGGTTCTTTGTCTTTGATTTTGAGATTTATCACCATGAATTGCTGCAGCATTAATATTCTTCTTTTTTAAGTTACGAACTATTCTGTCAGCACCATGTTTAGTTCTAGAAAATATGAGAATCTGATTAATATCTTTATTCTCTAAAATATAAGATAGTAATTCTTTCTTATTTGACTTGTTAGTATAGTAAATAAACTGTTTAATTGTCTCGACTGTAGTAGAATTTTGGTGAGCGAAAACTTTCTGAGGATTTTGTAAAATTTTATTAGAAAGCTCTATTATATTTTTTGGCATTGTAGCTGAGAAGAATAATGATTGCCTTTCTTTTGGTAACTTTTCTAATACTTTCTTAATATCATTGATGAATCCCATATCTAACATTCTATCTGCTTCATCTAAAACAAAATAACCAATATCTTTTAATGAAATATATCCCTGTCCCATTAAATCTAACAATCTTCCTGGAGTGGCAACTAATATATCTACACCACGTTTAAGAGCATCAGTTTGAGTTCCTTGCTTTACACCACCAAAAATGACGGTATTTGTAATCTTATTATATTTTGAATATGAAGTAAAGTTCTCAGCAATTTGTATAGCAAGTTCTCTTGTAGGTGTAACAACTAAAGTTCTGATTTTTTTTTGCTCGTTATTATTTATTTCATTTATTAGATGATGTAAAATAGGTAGAGCAAATGCAGCTGTTTTACCAGTACCTGTTTGTGCACTACCAAGAATATCATTTTTCTTAAGAATTATAGGAATTGCTTTTTCCTGAATAGATGTAGGGTAAGAGTATTTTAGCTCTTTAATCGCTTTTGTTAATGAAGTGTGCAAATTTAATTCTTCAAATCTCATAAGGAGTTTCTTTATTTTATTAATTTCTGCAAATTTAATTTTTTTCAAATAGCTAATGATAAGAGTTGTATAAGAATAGAATAAATCTCGTCCAGACCGCAACAATAAAAGTTAAACCCTTGTAATTCAATAGATTATGAGTGTTTTTTAGTTAGGGTTGGACATATAGTTGGACACTTTTAATTATTTTTTAATTAAGTTTACAAAATGTCAATAAGGAAATCTAAGATTGTTAAAGATTGGTTACCTAGGTATACTGGGGCAAAATTAAATGAATTAGGAGAGTATATTTTATTAACAAACTTTTATAAATATCTCGAAGTTTTTTCTAAGATATATAATTCTGAAATAAGAGGTCTCGATAAGCCAATGCCTCACACAACTGTAAACGGAATTACTATTATAAATTTTAATATGGGTAGCCCGAATGCGGCAACAATCATTGATCTTTTAACAGCAATAAATCCAAAAGCATGTTTATTTTTAGGGAAATGTGGTGGGCTAAAGAAAAAAAATAAAATAGGGGATTTTATACTCCCTCTTGCTGCTATTAGAGGAGATGGAACATCAAATGATTATCTTCCCAAAGAAGTTCCGGCTCTTCCAGCCTTCAAACTACAGAGAGCTGTATCTACAACTATTCGGAAACATAATAGAGATTATTGGACAGGGACAGTATATACAACAAATAGAAGAGTGTGGGAACATGATGTGGACTTTAAAGAGTATCTAAAAAAAATACGAGTAATGGCCATTGACATGGAAACTGCTACACTTTTTATTGCTGGATTTGCTAATCAAATTTCAGTTGGAGCCTTGTTGTTAGTTTCCGATCAACCAATGATTGCTAGTGGTGTAAAAACTCGGAAAATTGATGAAAAAGTGAATAAAAAGTACATAGAACAACACATTCAAATAGGATTAGATTCTTTAATGGAAATTAAAAACAACGGTGAAAGCATAAAACATCTAAAATATTCATATTAAACAATAGATTAACAATAAACTAAGATGAAAAAAATCATTAAGTAAGTTTGTGTCATGAAAAACACATCTTAAAAGAAAATGAGGATAAACTTTATGATTATTAACTATTTATCTTACACTCTCTTCATTAGTTATTCTATTAATTAGCTATTATAGAATAAATTTCGGTAATAAGATTTAAGTTTTGAAAATTAAGTCACATTTTGCAGCAACAATAAAATCATTTTCATGTAATCCATTTATTTTATGAGTAAATAATATAATAATTACTTCTTTATAATTTATATGTATGAAAGGATGATGGGCTTCTTGCTCAGCTAAATCCGCAATCTTATTACTAAATATAATTGCATCATTATATCTGCTAAAAAGATATGTTTTTTTTATCTCTTTGTTTTTAAATACTTCCCATCCTTCTTCTAATTGAATTAATAGTTTACTTATTTCTTTGCGTTTTAGTGGAGGTACTCCGCCTTGACAAGGAACACATCTTTTTTCAGTTATCATATCTATAATATTTAATAATTTTTAATAAAAAAGAAGCCCACTCATTTGAGTGGGTTTCTTTTTGGTGGAGCTGGTGGGTTTCGAACCCACGTCCTAACAAGGTGTTAAAAAATTTTCTACATGTTTATCTACTGTTAATTTTCGAAATAAGCCTGGTAAATAGCATCCAATTCTTATTCTTATCTTCTAAAATTTCACTTGTTTAATGAAGCATTAAACAAATTATCCTGATGTTAATGATGCCTCAGATTAAAGGTTTCAGGAATTCCTTTAAAAGAGACAAAAGCTATTCTAATTTATAAATTAGGCAGCTAAAGCGTAGTTATTCTCGCCAATTAAAAATGTGAATCTTAATTTTTACGAGCCAAAATACAAAGCTCGACATGCTTATCAATCAACTCAACTTGCAGTCAAATCCAGTCAGCCCCATTAAATAAAGAACAAAATATTATGCAAAATTAGTAAAATCAATTGCTTTCAACTACTCATTGTTTATTTTTGTATTTAAATTTAATTTTATGAAGTTAGGTATTCTTAGAGAAGAAAAGGTTCTAGCAGATAAAAGAGTTGCATTCTCGCCGAAACAGTGCAAAGAAATTATTAATAATTTTCCAAATATTCAACTATTTGTTCAAAGTAGTAATATTCGTTGTTTTTTAGATAGTGAGTACCTAGATATGGGTGTTCCAGTTGTTGATGATATTTCTGATTGTGATATCTTATTTGGTATTAAGGAAGTCTCTAAGAATAATTTATTTCCTAATAAAACATATTTTTATTTTTCACATACTATAAAAAAACAAGATTATAATAGGGATTTACTTATAAAAATGATGGATCTCAATATTCAAATGATTGATTATGAGGTTTTAAAATCTGATAATGGAGAACGTCTATTAGGTTTTGGTAGATATGCTGGAATTATAGGGGCCTACAACACATTTGTTACATATGGTTTAAAATTTAAATTATACTCTCTTAAGCCTGCTAATAAGTGTATTGATAGAAAAGAAATGGAGGATGAGATGAAAAAGATATGTCTTAAAAATGAAAGATTTGTAATTACTGGTAAAGGTAGAGTAGGATTAGGTATTCTGGAAATTCTGAATCTATTAAAAATTACTCAGGTTTCTTTGGGTGATTATTTAAATAATAAATATGATTATCCTATATATGTTAATTTGGATACTATGGATTTTAATCAAAGATCTGATATGAGTGAAGGTAATTTCCATGATTTTGTTCATAATCCAAGTTCTTATGAGTCTAGATTTATGAAATATGCTGAGAAATCTGATGTATTTATAGCTGGACATTATTATGGGTCAGGTTCTCCGTATCTATTTACTAGATCCGATGTTAGATCACCAAATTTTAATATCTCTGTTGTTGCAGATGTTTCATGTGATATTGACGGTCCAGTAGCTACTACAATTCGTTCTTCTACTATTTCAGAACCAATATATGGTTATGACCCGCTAACTGAGAAAGAAGATGATTTTACAAAAGATGATATAATTGCAGTTATGGCTGTAGATAATCTCCCTTGTGAGCTTCCAAAAGATGCTTCAGAAGATTTTGGAAATCAGCTTATAGAGAATGTTATACCACTTATTGGAAAGGATAGTAATATCTTAAAAAATGCTACTATTTGTAGAGATGGTGATCTAACAGAAGAATTCGAATATCTAAGAGATTTTGTAACTCTTTAAACTGATTTCAAATCAGTTATCATTTTAGAAGGATTATCTGATTTAAAAACAAAACTACCTGCAACTAATACATCAGCTCCGGCATCAATTAATTTTTTTGCATTATTGATATTAACCCCACCATCAATTTCTATACGAGTATTTAAGCCTTTATCATTAATCATTCTTCTAAGTTTTTTAACTTTAGTATAAGTTATTTCTTCAAATTTTTGACCTCCAAAACCAGGGTTAATTGACATTAGTAATACCATAAAACATTTTGGAAGTATATCCTCTAAAACATCTACAGGAGTAGTTAAATTTAATACTACACCAGCCTTACACCCTGTTTCTTCAATTTGAGTAAGAGTCCTATGTAAATGTACTGTTGATTCATAATGAACTGTAATGATATCTGCTCCAATATTTGCAAATTCCTCAATATATCGTTCAGGTTTCTCAATCATTAAGTGTACATCAAGTAGTTTTGTTGCATGTTTTTTGATAGCCTTAATTACTGGCATTCCATAAGAAATATTTGGAACAAAATGACCATCCATAACATCTATATGAAACCAATCTGCATCACTATTATTTACCATTTCGCAATCTCTTTGAAGATTTCCAAAATCTGCTGCTAATATTGATGGTGCTATTAGGTGACTCATTTTTTTGTTTTTAAAAAAAGAGGACATACGTCCTCTTTAATTATTATCCTAAGTAAGTCTTTAGTATCTTACTTCTTGTTGTGTGTTTTAAGCGTCTTACTGCCTTTTCTTTAATTTGTCTTACTCTCTCTCTTGTAAGGTCAAATTTTTCACCTATTTCTTCAAGTGTCATTGCGTGTCCAGCATTTAATCCGAAGTAAGATGAAACAACATCAGCTTCTCTAGGAGTGAGAGTATCTAAAGCTCTTCTAATTTCTTCTCTTAGTGAATCAAGCATTAGTTGTGTATCTGGACTTGGACTTTCATCACTTCCCATGACATCATATAGATTACTATCTTCACCTTCTATTAAAGGTGCATCCATTGATACGTGTCTACCTGTATTCTTGAGAGATTGTTTTACTTCTGTTAATGATAATTCTACAAGATCAGCAATTTCTTCCGCTGTTGGAGGTCTTTCAAATTTTTGCTCTAACTGTGCATACGCTTTGTTAATCTTATTTATAGATCCAATTTTATTTAATGGTAATCTAACAATTCTAGACTGCTCTGCTAGAGCTTGTAGAATAGATTGTCTAATCCACCATACTGCGTATGAAATAAATTTAAATCCTCTTGTTTCATCAAATCTTTTAGCAGCTTTAATTAGTCCAAGATTACCTTCATTTATTAAATCTGGTAATGTTAATCCCTGATTTTGATATTGTTTGGCAACAGAAACTACAAATCTTAAATTAGCTTTAGTCATTTTATCAAGAGCTTTCTCATCACCAGCTTTAATCTTTTGTGCTAATTCTACTTCTTCTTCAGCAGTTATAAGATCTACTCTACCAATTTCTTGCAGATATTTATCTAATGAAGCTGTTTCTCTATTAGTTACCTGCTTTGTAATTTTTAGTTGTCTCATGTTAAATTATTATTTTTAAAATTAAAAAATATTTTTTATAAATAAAACTATTTCTTTTCAGGCTTTGGTAAAAGTGCTTTTCTTGATAATTTTAGTTTTCCACTTCTTTCATCAATATCAATAAGTTTTACCTCTATTTCTTGCCCTTCTTTAAGAACATCTTCAACATTCTCTACCCTTTCCCAAGAAATCTCTGAAACATGAAGTAATCCATCAGTATTAGAAGAAATTCCAATAAATGCTCCATATGGCATGATTGATTTTACTTTTCCTTTATATGTTTTACCTTTCTCTGGAATGAATGCAATAGAACGTATTTTTTCAATTGCAAGATCAATTTTTTCTTGATCAGTACCTAAAATTTCAACAACCCCCATATCATCAACTTCTTCAATAGATATGTTAGTTTCAGTTGATGCTTGTAATTCCTGAATGATTTTTCCTCCAGGGCCAATAATTCCTCCAATAGTAGATTTTGGAACATTTAATACTACAATTTTAGGAGTTTGAGGTTTTAACTGAACTCTTGGTTCCGCAATTGTCTCAACAATTTTTTCTAGTATATGTAACCTTCCATCTCTTGCTTGGTTTAAGGCTTTGTCTAAAATTTCGTAAGATAAGCCTTGGACTTTAATATCCATTTGACAAGCAGTAATACCATCAGCAGTACCACAGACTTTAAAGTCCATATCTCCTAAATGATCTTCATCACCTAAGATATCCGAAAGTATAGCATAATTATTTGGGTCTTTTTCATCAGAAATTAATCCCATTGCAATACCAGATACTGGTTTTTTTATTTTAATTCCAGCATCCATAAGTGCCATTGTACCTGCACAAACAGTTGCCATTGATGATGATCCATTTGATTCTAAAATATCAGAAACAATTCTTACTGTATATGGATTATCAGCCGGAATCATCTTTTTTAATGCTCTTTGCGCTAAGTTTCCGTGTCCGATTTCTCTTCTACTTACATTAAATTTCATTCTAGCTTCTCCTGTAGAGAAAGGAGGGAAGTTATAGTGTAAATAAAAATCTTCATGTCCTTGATGAGTTACTCCATCTAAACGATTAACATCAGTTGCTGAACCTAAAGTAACAGTTGTTAATGATTGAGTTTCACCCCTTGTAAATACTGCTGAACCATGTGGACTATATAAATAATCAACCTCACACCATATAGGTCTTATTTCTGTTGTAGCTCTACCGTCTAATCTTTTTCCTTCAGCTAATACTAAATTTCTTACTGCTTCTTTTTCAACATCATGGTAGTAAATACCAATTAATTTAGCATCATACTTTTCAACTTCTTCTTCTGATAATCCTGCAATCCAATCTGTTTTTACCCCTTTAAATTTAGTTGATCTTTCATCTTTTCCTAAACCTTCAGCAGCTACAGCATATACATCATCATAGGTTTCTTTCTTAATTCTATCTTTTAACTCTTCATCATTGGTTTCATGACAGTATTCTCTTTTTTCGGATGAAGCACCTACTTTAGCAGCTAACTCTAACTGTGCAGCACATTGTACTTTAATAGCTTCATGTCCAATTTTAATTGCTTCTATCATTTCAGCTTCTGAAACTTCACTCATTTCTCCTTCCACCATAGCTACACTATCAGCTGATGCGCCAACCATAAGATCAATATCTGCATTTTCTAATTGTTCTGATGAAGGGTTGATCATAAAACTTCCATCAATTCTTGCTACTCTACATTCTGAGATTGGTCCATTAAATGGAATATCAGAAATAGCTATTGCTGTTGATGCAGCAAGTGCAGCTAGAGCATCAGGTTTTACATTTTCATCATGAGAATTTAATGAAATCATTATCTGAACTTCAGCATGATAATCACTTGGGAACATTGGTCTTAAAATTCTATCAACAAGTCTCATAACTAATATTTCTTGATCAGTTGGTCTTGCTTCTCGTTTTAAAAAACCTCCAGGAAATCTTCCATCAGCTGAAAATTTCTCTCTGTAATCTACTGTTAAGGGTAAAAAATCCACTCCTTCTCTTGCTTCAAAACTAGAAACTACTGTAGCTAACAAATGAGTATTACCCATTCTTACTTCAACAGAGCCATGCGCTTGTTTAGCTAATTTTCCTGTTGTTAGAATAATTTCTCTTCCATCTTCTAACTTTATTATTTCTTTTTCTTCTTTAATCATTGTAATTTTTGTATAATAAGATAAAAAAGGTAATAATTTATTACCTTCATTTTGGTTAGATGTTATCTTCTTAATCTCAGATCTTTAACAAGCTCTCTGTATTTAACAACATCTTTATTCATTAGATAATCAAGTAATTTTCTTCTTTTACCTACCATTATTTGTAATGATTTCTGAGTTCCATAATCTTTATGATTGTCTTTTAGATGATCAGTTAGGTGTTCAATTCTTGAAGTGAATAGTGCTACTTGGCTATATACGGATCCAGAATCTTTTTTACTACTACCGTATTTTTTAAAAATATCTTCTTTGATTGTGTTACTCATTATTTCTATTATTGTCAATATCTAATTTGGGCTGCAAATTTAATAAAAGTTTTTATTAAAAGATGATTAATCATGCAAATAAGTCACTTCTTAATCATTCGTAGTATTTGACTCAACTTTTCTTTAAGATTCTTTCTATGAACAATTAAATCAATAAATCCATGTTCTTTAAGAAATTCTGATGTTTGAAAACCTTCTGGCAGATCTTTTCCAATAGTTTCTTTAACAACTCTTGGACCTGCAAATCCAATTAGAGCATTTGGTTCTGCTATATTTAAATCCCCAAGCATTGAAAATGATGCTGTTGCTCCACCAAATGTTGGGTCAGTAAGTACAGATATATATGGAATTTTATTTTCATCTAATTGGGCTAATTTAGCAGATGTTTTTACTAATTGCATTAGTGATATAGCTGCTTCCATCATTCTTGCTCCTCCAGATTTTGAAATTATTATAAGAGGTATTCTATTATTATTTGAATAATCAATAGCTCTTGATATTTTTTCACCAACTACTGAGCCCATAGAACCTCCAATAAAATTAAAATCCATAGAAGCAATTACAACATTCTCTTTATTCATTTTACCATACCCAGTCCTAATTGCATCTTTTAATTTTGTTTTTTCTTGCATTTCTTTAACTCTATCAGAATATTTTCTTTTGTCTACAAATTTTAGTGGATCAGCTGACGCTAGATCTTTATCTAATTCTTTAAATTTATTATTATCAAATAAGATTTTAAAATATTCTTTTGATCCTATTCTATGATGATAATTACAATTTTGACATACTGAAAGATTCTCAATAAATTCATCCTTGGAAATAATAGTTTTACATTTAGGACACTTTTCCCAAAGGCCATCAGGAGTTTCCTTTTTTTGATGAGTTTTTGTAGTTATTCCTTCTTTAATTCTTTTAAACCAATCCATTATTATTGATTCTTGTTTATATTATTTAAATCTTTAAATGATTGAAGTAATCTATTCTTAAACGTAATTTCTCCTTCTCTTATCCATTTTCTAGGATCATAATATTTCTTATTTGGAAGATTTTCTCCTTTAGGGTTTCCAATTTGTTCTTTCACATAATCATTATATTTAAGAAAATAATCTCTGACACCTGTAGTAAATCCCCATTGTAGGTCAGTATCAATATTCATCTTTATGGCTCCATATGATATTGCTTCTCTAATTTCATCAAAAGTTGATCCTGAACCCCCATGAAAAACAAAGTTTACAGGTTTTTCTTCGGTGTTAAATTTTTCTTGAACATACTTTTGCGAATTATCTAAAATGACAGGTGTTAATTTAACATTTCCTGGTTTATATACTCCATGAACATTTCCGAATGCTGCTGCAATTGTAAATTTATCACTGATTTTCATTAGCTCAGAGTATGCATATGCTACTTCTTCTGGTTGAGTGTATAGTTTGCTGCTATCAATATTTGTATTATCGACACCATCCTCTTCTCCGCCAGTCACTCCAAGTTCAATCTCTAAAGTCATACCTATTTTATTCATTCTTTTTAGATACGTTTTACATGTTTCTATATTTTCAGTAATTGGCTCATCAGATAAGTCAATCATATGTGAACTATATAGAGGGATACTATGCTTTGAATAAAATTCTTCCCCTGCATCAAGTAACCCATCTATCCATGGAAGTAGTTTTCTTGCACAATGATCTGTATGTAGAATAACACTTGTGTTATATAGTTTTGCCATTTGATGAACATGCATGGCTCCAGAAATTCCTCCTGCAATAGCAGCGCTATGGTCATCATTATTTAAACTCTTTCCTGAAAAGAACTGACAACCTCCTGAAGAAAATTGAATAATTACAGGTGAATTGATTTCAGCTGCAGCTTCAAGTACTGCATTAACAGTGCTAGTATTAGTTACATTAACTGCAGGAAGAGCATATGAATTTGCTTTAGCATCTTTAAAAACTTCTTGAACAAGTTTACCAGTTAAAACACCAGTTTGAAATTTAGTCATTTAATTTAGTTGTTATAGTTTTTAGCAAAATTAGAATATTGTTCTTAATCACACACTTTTTTTATAATAATTTCATATAATTGAGCTAAACAAATATTATGATAAGTAAGAATCAAATTAAACACATAAAATCTCTTCAATTAAAGAAGAATAGAATTAACGAATCTCAATTTGTTATTGAAGGGGAGAAGATGGTTAATGAACTTTTATTATCTAAAATGTCAGTTAAATGTATTTTTGGAACTAAAAATTGGATTGATTTAAATATTTCTAATCTTAATTCAATTGATTATCACATAGTTTCTGATCAAGAATTATTTGTAATAAGTAATCTTAAAACCCCTAATAATGTTCTTGCTTTGGTTAATGTAGAGATTTCTAAATTTGATTATAATAATTTGAGCGGGATTACATTAGTCTTAGATGATATTAATGATCCAGGAAATTTAGGAACTATAATAAGATTGTGTGATTGGTTTAACGTATTAAATATTATTTGTTCTAGAAATTCTGTTGATATTTTTAATTCTAAGGTTGTTCAATCATCAATGGGGTCTTTATTTAGAGTAAATATATATTATAAAGATTTAGTCAAGTTTTTTAGTGATTGTCCTTATAAAAGAACTGTTTATGGAACATTTCTTTCTGGAAAGAGCATAAAAAACGTGAAAATAGATAAAGATGCTTTCATAATAATGGGTAATGAATCCCATGGGATCTCAAGTTCTGTTGAATTTTTTGTTGATGAGAGATTAAATATAAATAATGTTGGAGGAAAAGCTGAGTCACTAAATGTTGCATCTGCAACTAGTATATTGCTATATCAGTTCTGCTAACATATTACCATTTCTTTATTCAAATGTAAAAGAAAGTATCCAACCACTTGTTTTTAGATTGTTAATTGTTTCTGTGTAGACAGTTTTATCCTTTGATAGAATATTTATTAGTCCATGTGAGAGCTTAATTTGGGGTGAAAACTTAAAATATTGTAAGTAAAAATCAATTCCAAAACCTCCTTCAATCATAAAATCATGATTATTTAGTTTAACCAGCTCTTGTCCTTCATCATCAATTTTATATTGTGAGGCAATATCTAAGCTGTATTTTACTCCACATATTATATATGTTCTAAAATTATTATATCTAGCAGATTTATATTTTAGTGATATTGGAAAATCAATAAGAGTTGATTCAATTCTTTTACTATTTGTCGTTAAATTGTTAGCTTCATTAAATCCATAGTCTAGAATTCTTTCTCCAAAAACTAAAGTTGGAATAAATCTTAGATCTGTATATCTTCCAAGCCTCAAATTAGAAACGATTCCTAGATTGAAACCCTTTTGATTCTGAGCGAGGATTGATAATAAAGTATCATTATTTAGACTGTTATTACTTTTTTTGACATTAAAATTTAATGCATTTATACCTAGTGTGAAGCCAAAATGGATTTTTTTAAAATCATACTTAACTAGGTTCTGAGGTTTCTTATATCTTTGTCCATTAGAAATCAGAGGGCTTAGTAAGATTATAATAATTAATAAATATTTATTAATTGGTTGCATTTTTCAAAAACGTTAACAGCCTTATTTTATTGCTACATAAAGTGACACAATACCAAAAGTTAATGGAAAAAAATTAGATTTTTTAAAACCTACGTTATCTAATATGTCTGTAAAATCTTTTCCATTTGGAAAGTTCTTAACTGAATTTGGTAAGTATGTATATGCACTTGCATCATCTGATAAAATAGCGCCAATTTTTGGTAAAATATAATTAAAATAAAATGAAAATATTTGTTTAAAAGGAAATATTTGTGGAGTAGATGGCTCAAGGATGACCACAATACCATCTTTCTTTATAACTCTATATATTTCGTTTAAGCCTTTTTCAAGATTTTCAAAGTTTCTAACTCCAAATCCAGCAGTAATTGCATCAAAACGTGCATCATCAAATGGTAATTCCTCTGAGTCTGCTATACTTAGTTTAATTCTTTCATTAAGTTTTCTTTTAGTAATCTTATTATTACCAATAGCTATCATTTTATCAGATATATCAATACCAATAATATTTGCTTTTGTATACTTTGCAGCTGACAGCGCAAAATCTGCAGTTCCTGTTGCTATATCTAGTATGTGTTTTGGATTATTTGTAATTTTATTTATAGCTTTTTTTCTCCATATATAATCCATTCCTAGAGATAATGTATGATTAAGAAGATCATATCTTTTAGCAATCTTATTAAACATTTTCTTAACTTGATCTTTTTTACCTAAATCTGATTTATAAGGTTTAACTGTTTTAGACATTAAGCAATTCTTTTGCTCTGTCTAGAAGTTCTATGTTTGAAATTGGAACAACTCCAACTTTTTCACATACTATTCCTCCTGCTATGTTGGCCAATATAGCAAGTTCATCAAAATCTATATGACAAGCTAGACACATTGCAGCAACAGATACTACAGTATCACCAGCTCCAGAAACATCAATTACATTTGATGTAGTTGATGCATTTAGCTTACTTCCGTTTTTTGTATTTAAAAAAACTCCTTTATCAGAGAGAGTTAGTAAAATAGCATTTGCTGAAATGACATCTCTTAATTTTGATGTTATCGCTTCTATTTCATTAACATTGTTAATGTCTAGATTTGTGTCTAACCCATTCTTAATTTCATTTAGATTGGGTTTAAATAATGTACAGTTTTTATATGATAAAAAATTATGTTTTTTAGGGTCTACAATTGTAGGGATGTTTTTATTGTTTGCTAATGAAATTATCTTTTCAATAATAGTTTTTGTTAATACTCCTTTATTATAATCCTGAAGAATTATAGCATCTATGTTATGAGTTAGTTTCTCAATTAGATTATAAAATTGATGTTCTACCCTAATTGGGTAGGTATCTTCTTCGTCAATTCTTAATTGATGTTTGTTATCTGCAATTACTCTTGTTTTAGTTGTTGTTTTTCTTCCATTTGAGATTAGCATTCCTTCTAATGTTAATCCTTGTTCTTGCATTAATTGTTCAAATATTATTCCTCTATTATCATTCCCTATAACTGTACATAATATTGATTCAGCTCCTAATTCTTTAAGATTTAATGCCACATTTGCAGCACCACCTAATCTGCTATCATTTTGGTTTACAGCTACATCAACTACAGGGACAGGTGCCTCAGGAGACATTCTATGAATTTCCCCCCACAAATAAGTGTCAATTATTGCATCACCTACAATAAGAATTCTTTTTGATTTAAAATCATGAAAATATTTTGTAAGATTCATCCTAATAAAGTTTATCTAATTGATGGCTAATTCTTTTAACAGCTTCTAGTAGTTTTTCATCTGATGCAGCATAAGATATTCTTAGACACTCTGGATTTCCAAATGGTGCTCCTGAGACTAATGCAACATAACAGTTATTAAGTAAGTACATACATAGATCATTAGCATCTTTAATAGTTGTTGCTCCATCTGTTTTTCCAAAATAATATGATATATCTGGAAATATATAAAAAGCTCCATCCGGTATATTACATTTAATTCCTTTTATATCATTTAGTTTATTAAGTAGCATGTCTCTTCTTTGTAAGAAGGTTTCTTTCATTTTTAATGTTGTGGTTTTTGGATCTGCTTTCATTGCTTCTTCAGTTGCTTTTTGGGCTATTGCACAGGTTCCTGATGTTACTTGACCTTGAATCTTATCACAAGCCTTAGCAATCCATAAGGGCCCCCCAGTAAAGCCAACTCTCCAGCCGGTCATAGCATATCCTTTTGAAACACCATTTACTGTTATTACTCTATCTTTTATGCTTTCTATTCTTCCTATGCTATAATGTTCATTAGTAAAATTGATGTGCTCATAGATTTCATCAGATACAATAAAAATTTCTGGATATTTTTCAAAAACTTTTGCTATCTCTTTAAGTTCATGCTCTGTATAAACAGAACCACTAGGGTTACATGGAGAACTAAACATAAACATCTTAGTTTTTTCTGTTATAGCATTTTCAATTTGATCTGGAGTTACTTTAAAATTATTTTTAACTGATGAGGGAATTTCTACAGGAACACCTTCAGCAAGTTTTATTATTTCAGAATATGAAACCCAATAAGGACAGGGTAGAAGCACTTCATCATTTGGATTTAGTAAACTTAAGCAAATATTTGCAAGAGATTGTTTGGCTCCTGTTGATACAACTATTTGATCTTTAGTATATTCAAGTTTGTTATCTCTTTTAAATTTTTGAGAAATTAATAGCCTCAAATTATCTAAGCCAGCAACTGGTGTATAGTGTGAGTAATTATCATCAATAGCTTTCTTTCCAGCAAGCTTAATAAATTCTGGAGTATTAAAGTCCGGTTCTCCTAAACTTAAAGCAATAACATCTTTTCCAGATGCTTTTAATTCTCTACTCATACGTGCCATAGCAAGTGTTGCACTTTCAGCAAGTCTATTTAATCTATCAGATACCTTATGCATTTCTTTATTTTAAGGATTGCAAATATAAGAATATTGTGATGATTTATATGTTTAGAAAGATCATTAAATATATTGTGATGTTAATAATTGTTTATATTTTTATGTAATTATGAATAAAACATTTATTTTAATTTTTTCTCTATTTCTATCATATTTTTCTCATGCACAGAAAATATATTCTGTTGAATATGCTAGTCAAGCTGATGTAACGGTGTTTGTAGCCAAATATGAGAGTCAAGCAGATTTATTAGTATATAAAGTTGAATATAAAAGTCAAGCCGGAAAGAATGATGGCAATTGGTTTTTTGTTAAATATGCTAGTCAATCTGATAAGAAAATTTATTATGTTGAGTATGCATCACAGGCAGATATGATTATTTATTTTGTTGATTATTCAAGTAAAGCTAAATGGAGAAAAAAACAGAAGAAGCATCTGTTTTATTAGAGTTCTTGTATTATATCATATAAATTTATTTTTTCTTCAATAATTTTATTTTCTATATCTTGAAGTATATTTTTCTCTCTTAATTCATTATATCTTCTATTTCCAAGTTCATCCTTAATAATCTTATTAATCCAATAAATATCCTGTTTCTTTCTTTTAACATTAAAAAAATTATTTAATTTAACATGTCTAATATATTCTTCTATAATGATATTTATCTCGTCAATTCCAGTATTTTCTTGTGCTGAACATCTTAATACTTTTTGAAACCATCTATTTTCCATAGGAGCGTTTAAAGCTAAGGTGTTGTTAAAATCAAGTACTGTTTCTTTAACTTTATTTTTATTATCTCCATCATCTTTTGTAATAATAATTAAATGTGCTAGTTCTATTATTCCTCTTTTAATACATTGTAATCTATCTCCAGCTCCAGTTATTGTAAGTAATAACATAATATCTACCAATTGATTTACTATGGTTTCAGATTGTCCTACTCCAACTGTTTCGATGATGATGATATCATAGCCAGCTGCCTCGCAAAGAATTATACTATCTCGTGTTTTATTTGATACTCCTCCAAGTATTCCAGAATTAGAACTTGGTCGAATAAATACATTTTTATGATTAGACAATGTTTGCATTCTACTTTTATCCCCAAGAATACTTCCTTTTGTTTTTTCACTTGATGGATCAATCGCTAATACAGCTACTTTTTTTTTTAGAAAAACTATTCCAAACTTTTCAATAAATGTACTTTTTCCTACTCCAGGTATACCAGTTACGCCTATTCTGATAGAATTATTATTATTATTACTTAAGAATTTTGATAGAAGTTCTTGACTCTTTTTCTGATCTTTTTCTAGTGTGCTTTCTACTAATGTTATAGCTTTACTTAGAGCATTTGTATTCCCCTTAATTATTTCAGA
>Ga0209089_10002394_pt1 | contig 16633 bp, 13 predicted proteins | sample ArcticOcean_MG_C_FD_187431 | JGI IMG/M metagenome (GOLD analysis project Ga0209089, IMG submission 187431) | Marine microbial communities from western Arctic Ocean - ArcticOcean_MG_CB2_150 (SPAdes) (version 2) | ecosystem: Environmental > Aquatic > Marine > Oceanic | place: Arctic Ocean: Canada... | reverse complement strand
CACACCCAGGACCTGACCTTTTCGCTTCGGCATTTGCCGTACCAGCATTCCCGTGGCAATGGGGTGCCAAGCCGCATCTCCCATGCCGGCCACACCCAGCAAGATAGCCAGCGACCAGAATCCCGGTGCCTGGGACGCGAGTAAATAACCCAGCGTAACCCACCAAAAGGTCGCTACCAGTAATCGCCCCTGGTTACGCATGCGGTCAGCCAGGACCCCCGCAGGGAAATAAGCCAGTGAGGCGCCAATGGCATGGATCGTCAGTAACAATCCGACTTGAGAGGGGCGAAGATCAAAAGCCAACCCTATCGCAGGCGCCAGCAACCAGATGGCAGCCGGTGCCCAGTCATTCGTCAGATGACCCAGTACGCAAAGGGTTTGCAGTGACGTGTTACCCAGGCTGTTTGTCGGGCGAGTCATAGACGATTATTTATCCAGGTAATGACAAGAGGAAGTCCCGGCCAATCACAAGACCGCGGTTAGGGTCCCAAGGCCAACCACGCCGGACCTGACCTTCATTGTGAGTGATTTAATCATCTTGCTGGAAAAATCAATACCACCTCACCATCGAAGGGATCAATTCACGGGCGGTCGCCAGAAACTCTCCCACTGTCCCACATGGTCCCAGTACCCCCGGCCCACAGTACGCCGCACGTCCAAAGATGCATTCGGAGCCCTTATTTTCGTTGCATTGATATCCAATTAGGTAAAGAATGACCCCCATCAGCACCACGCTGATCACAGCTTATTATGACTACCAGGGGACACAGGCAATGGGATTAACAAAACAATGGGTAAGCGCGCTTGGCGCAGTGCTTCTGGCATTGTCGGCCGTGAGTGTGCAAGCCGAAACACCCAAACATGGCGGAACACTGGTGGTGTCCATCGGCACCACACCGAGGCACCTTAATCCGGCGGTGCAATCGGGCATCGCGACCGGTGAGCCGGGCGCCCAGTTGTTCGCCACCTTGGTTCGCTTTGACGACAAATGGAATGCGCGTCCCTATCTTGCCAAATCATGGCAGACCTCTGACGATGGACTAGCGGTTACCTTCAATTTGGTTGAGGGGGCAACATTCCATGATGGCACGCTGATCACTTCGAAGGATGTGGCCTTTTCGATCAAGACGATCCAGACGAATCATCCCTTTAAAAGCATGTTCCGCGCAGTCTCGAGCGTAGAGACACCGAACCCCAACACCGTTGTATTTAAGTTATCGAAACCACACCCGGCGCTCATGCTGGCGCTGTCCTCGCAACTCGGATCGATTATTCCAGAGCATATTTATGGTGATGGCCAGGACCCGAAAAAGCACCCACGTAACTCTAAGGACGTGGTGGGTTCAGGCCCGTTCAAACTGGTCGAGTTTGTGCGAGATCAACACATCATCATGGAGCGCAATGAAAACTTCTTTATAGAGGGTCGTCCCTACCTGGACAAACTCGTGATGCGAATCATCAAAGACCCCTCTGCTCGCTCTCTTGGACGCGAAAATGGAGAAATCCACCTGTCTGCATTTGAGTCGACGCCACAGGATATTCTGCACTCCAAGAATGTTCCGCATCTAACGGCAACAGATCAAGGCTACGCCGCGATCGGCCCGATAACGTGGCTGGCATTCAATACCAAAAAGAAGCCCACTAGCGATAAGCGCGTCCGCCAAGCAATTGCCTATGCCGTCGATAGGGATTTTCTAGTGAACGCAGTCATGATGGGTACATCAAGACCTGCATACACCGGCATTCACCCGGACAGTATTTTTCATGAACCCAATGTTGCGCGCTACGACCTCGACATCGACAAAGCCAATGCCATGCTGGATGAAGCGGGCTACGCTCGTGGGGCTGATGGCATGCGTTTTCCGCTGACCGTTGACTTCGGCTGGCCCAGCGCCAAACCCATGGCTGAATATATGAAACCACAGCTGAAAAAAATCGGCATCGATGTAACGGTTAGAACTTCTGCTGGGTTTCCGGCATGGGCCAAGACGGTTTCAACCTGGGATTTCGACATGACTGTGGACGTGGTGTTTAACTGGGGAGATCCCGTGATCGGCGTGCATCGCACCTACCTGTGTGACAACGCAAAGAAAGGCGTAATCTGGTCAAATACGCAGCAATACTGCAACCCCAAGGTCGATGCGATACTCGCCAAAGCCGGCCAGGAGAATGATCAGCAGAAGCGAATCGCGCTCTACTCAAGCGCACAAAAAATCATCGCGGATGACGTGCCCATCTACTTCACCGATACCGTGCCCTATCACACCATCTTCAATCACACGAAGGTTGGTAATCCACCCGCGACGATCTGGGGTACGTGCTCACCGCTGGACGAGGTCTATTTGAAGAATTGATCCTCGGCGGGATCTAAGGCGGTTCTTGAAATGCCTGCTGCCTAGCAGCAGGCATTTCTGTTTCGGGTTCAGGACTTCATTCTTAAGGGCGTTATGCAGTTTTTAGCCATCACTCTAAAGCGATGTAGCTTGGGCCTGGGATTGCTGCTTGCAGTCCTGGTGTTGAATTTTCTGTTGATGCACCTGGCACCTGGCGATGTGGCCGACACCATCGCACAGGACGCGGGTGGATTAGATGCCGAAGTGATGGCCCAGATCCGCAGAGATTACGGACTTGACCTTCCGTTGTGGGAACAAATGTTGAAATATTTCTACAACGTTGCCCAACTTGATTTGGGCTACTCTTTCTATTACAACCAACCCGTTACCACGCTGATTCTTGAAAAACTTCCGGCAACACTACTGCTGATTATCAGCGCCCAAGTTGTCTCAATATTAGTCGGCGTAGTACTCGGTGTAATCGCAGCTCGGAAACCGAACGGGGTTGCCAGTCATTTCGTCACGATCCTCTCCCTCGTTGGCTATGCAGCACCGGTATTTTGGACGGGCATCATGCTCATCATCTTGTTTGCATCGATGATCCCTTTATTTCCGATCGGCAACATGGTGGACGTTTCGGTTGAAAGAACAGGGTTCGCGTACGTGGCCGATGTATTACATCACCTGGTGTTACCCATGTTGACGCTCGCTTCAATTTTTATCGCGCTCTATAGCCGCTTGGCGCGGGCCAGCATGCTGGACGTTCTCGGATCAGACTACGTTCGTACTGCACAGGCCAAGGGGCTTTCTGAATTTCAGGTGGTTTTCAAACATGCTCTGCGAAATGCCCTGCTGCCGGTCGTCACCACGGCCGGCCTGGTATTCTCCGGCATCGTATCGGGTGCGGTGCTGGTAGAAACAGTGTTCAGTTGGCCTGGACTTGGAACGCTTGCGGTTCAGGCGATCGTTGCCCGCGACACACCAACGATTCTTGGCATACTGTTCTTCTCGTCACTGGTTGTAGTCGTTGCCAACCTGCTAACCGACATGCTCTATCGCATTATTGACCCACGAATCAAGACCGCTGAAACCTCCGAGATCTGATGCCGTGACAGATTATTCAATCCAGGAGAGATTACTCCAGCCTACCTCTGCCCGTGTAGAGCACCCCTTGATAGAAACGGCTCGCATGTTTGCGGGAAACCGGGCAGCGCTCAGCGGGCTCGCGATGCTCTTTATCATCGTCGTGGTTTCGCTGGCTGGGCCCTGGTTCTATCCAACAGACCCATTTGAAATGGTCTGGTCGCCGTTTAGTCCTCCCGGGGCCAAGGGATTTCTGCTCGGCACCGATTATTTGGGACGTGATCTCTTAGCCCAGATCATTCACGGAGGCCGCGCAACCCTCGCCGTGGGCTGTGCGGCCGCGCTGTTGAGTGTTTTTATAGGGATTACTTTCGGGGCGCTTTCGGGTTTCTACCGTGGCTGGATTGAAGAAACCCTGATGCGAATCACCGAGTTCTTTCAGGTTCTGCCGACACTGTTGTTCTCGATGGTCCTAGTGGCTTTGTTTGGTGCTTCACTCGGCATGATCACCTTTGCCATCGGCATCGTCAGTTGGACTGGTGTGGCGCGCATCACGCGGGCAGAGTTTCTGAAGATTCGAGAGCTCGAGTACGTCACTGCCGCTCGCTCTAGCGGTGCCAGCAACACGAACCTCATTTTTAGAGTCATACTCCCAAACTCGCTTCCGCCTATCATAGTCCAAGCTGCATTGCTGATTGGCTTTGCGATTCTCTTCGAAGCCGGCTTGAGTTTCCTTGGGCTCAGTGACGCCAACGTAATGAGCTGGGGCGCCATCATGGGCAACAACCGGCCTTATATCCTCCTACACGGCTTCACGATCATGTATCCGGGGCTTGCGATATTCCTGACTGTACTGTCGATATCTCTGATCGGTGACGGTCTGAATGATGCGTTGAATCCCAAACTCAGAAAGCGCTGAGCTCAACATGACGGCACTCCTATCTGTTAAAAACCTCACGGTCGAGTTCACTACACGCGATGGCATTGCCCCTGTGATCGATGACCTCTCGTTTGATTTAGCACCGGGTGAAACGCTGAGTCTGGTCGGTGAATCCGGCTGTGGAAAAAGCATGACCGCGCTGGCCATCATGGGACTGATCCCATCACCGCCCGGGCGAGTGGCTAGCGGTTCCATCAGTCTGGCTGGAGAAAATCTACTGCAAGCAAGCGAAACCCGAATGCGCGCAGTTCGGGGCAACGACATCTCTATGGTGTTTCAGGAGCCCATGACCTCGCTCAATCCAGTATTTACCGTTGGTGAGCAGATTAGTGAAACCCTGCGACGACACCAAGGCCTTACTCGCCGCCAGGCAAAGGCGCTATCCATTGAGATGCTCGATGCGGTGCAAATTCCCCTACCGGCACGGCGGATTAATGACTATCCCCATCAGTTGTCCGGTGGAATGCGCCAACGCGTCATGATCGCTATCGCGCTTGCCTGTCGTCCAAAAGTCATGATTGCTGACGAACCCACCACAGCGCTGGATGTCACGGTTCAAGCGCAGATATTTGATTTGATGCGGGCGGTTGGAAAGGAAACAGAAGCAGCTATCATTTTGATTACACACGACATGGGTTCGGTGGCTGAGATGGCTGAACGTGTGGTCGTGATGTACGCCGGACGCAAAATCGAGGAAGGCTACGTAGACGATATTCTGGCTCGGCCGCGTCACCCCTACACTCGCGGACTCATCGCCTGCGTCCCGCACCTGTTGGAAACCGTGTCCGCTGAACGGCCCTATCTGCAGGAGATTCCGGGCATGGTGCCACCGTTGTCAGATTTTGGATTCATGGGCTGTCTATTTGCACCCCGCTGTGATCGCGTTGAAACACGCTGCTGGCAGGAGAAACCGAAGGTCACCCAGATAACGCCTAGCCAGAGCGCTGCCTGCTGGAACCTTCAAGAGGCAAAGGTCCGGGTCGATGCCTGATACCCCAGTTGAATCGACCACACTCCTGACACTGCAGGATGTCGAGGTGTCTTTCACGCTCAAACGCTCCAGTCTGTTCGCTAAACCGTCTCTTCTTCGAGCCGTCGATGGGGTCACTCTGTCAGTCCGCAAAGGGCAGACCATGGGCATTGTCGGTGAATCCGGCTCAGGAAAAACGACGCTGGCGTTGGCTGTTGCCCGGTTGCTACCCGTGACCCGCGGACAGATCCATATGAACGGGGTCGATCTGCTCAGCCTTAGGGGCGAAGCACTGCGCAACGCACGCCGTCACATGCAGTTTATCTTTCAGGATCCCTATTCGTCGTTGAATCCCAGACTAAGAGCAGAAAAGATTGTTCGAGAGCCCCTTGATTGGTTATCGATCGAATCCACCAGCCGCCGCGATGACCGCGTCCGGGAATTGTTCGATCAGGTGGGCCTGCGCCGCGACCAACAGCGGTTATTTCCGCATCAATTCTCCGGCGGCCAGCGGCAGAGAATCGGTATCGCCCGAGCCATTGCGTCTAATCCCAGCCTGGTCATCTGCGACGAACCGGTATCCGCCTTAGACGTTGGCGTCCAGGCACAAATCCTGAATCTGTTGCGGCGGCTTCAAGAAGAACTGGGGTTAACGTATGTGTTTATTTCCCACGACCTCGGCGTTATTCAGCACATGTGCGACACGATCGCGGTGATGTACATGGGCAAGATACTGGAAGAAGCCGATCGCGAATCCCTTTTTAACACCCCCAAACACCCCTATACACAGGCATTGTTGTCGGCTGTTCCCTCTGCCGACCTTAACCGGAGGAGTCGGAAGCGGCGCATCATGATTTCCGGCGACCCGCCCAATCCGATTCATCTGCCGCCCGGCTGCCGGTTTGCCTCACGTTGCCCACAGGTCGAGGACCGATGCCGAGTCGATACGCCGCCGCTTGTCGACATTGACCGGCATCATCGCGTTGCCTGTCACCTGGTCAAAGCCGCCGGCTGAGTCGGCGAAGGTGGTCCAATCACCTGACACTAATTACGTCTTGACGAACAATCCAGTAAGACTCGAGTCTTCATACCCTGGCATCGCACTGGTACCAATGAGAACCAGCGCCAATGCAATCTCCTCAACGGCAGAGTAACGCGCCAAAACGGTTGAGCGGCCCACCTTCTGCCATAGCCACGCTTCCCCGGGAGATTCTGCAAGAGCGATAAACCCTTTTCCCCGGATAATCGATGGAGGCAACGCCTCTACCCACCGGTTGAAATCGTCTCGATTAATGGGCTCTGTCTGCCGAAGCACCACACTGCGAAAGCGTGGGTCTCCATGGTCGTGGCTTAGTCCCGGCACTACCGAAGCGGACCGATGGGTCGACCCAGTCGGGCTTACATCGAGTCGATGATCCCCACCCAGCAACAAAGCCGGCTGAAGATTTTCACCGTCGTTAATCACCGTCGGGCAACCCGGATTCAACTGATCGATCCTGCGATGGACACGGGTGATGGTCGCGGCATCTGTCAGCGCAAGCTTATTCATTACGATGACGTCCGCTTCTACCAATTGCGTGATCACCGCATCATTGATCAGTGGATCTTCAAGTTGCGACAGAAACTGAGAGCAATCAACCAACACAATCGACCCATTCGGCATCAAACCTGGATCGAGCGTCGCAATATCCATAATCCGTCTGGGATTGGCCACGCCGCTAGCCTCAACCACCACGTGATCAAACTCCTCGGCGCGGTCCATCACCGTCATGAGCGTACTCAGAAAGCCATCGACCATGCTGCAACACATGCAACCATTAGACAGTGCAATGGTTTTTCCGTCATGCCGAGCCACCAGACCTTCATCGATATTCAACTCACCGAAATCATTCACCAGAACGGCGAAACGGGTATCTTGTGTTTCTGTCAAAAGACGATTCAAAAGCGTCGTCTTACCAGCACCCAGAAAGCCCCCGAGCACCGTGAAAGGCAACAACGTCTTGGGCTGCGCGAGCATCACCGAATCAGCTTTTATTGTGTGCCCCCGGATAGACCGTGCCACCCATCACTGTCCCCCAGACCGATACATCTTTTAGCGTCTCGGCAGGCACGCCAGTCGGATCCTCATCAAGCACCGCAAAGTCAGCATACTTTCCAGGCTCAATACTACCGACGAGGTGATCCAGATGGAGCGTGAAGGCGGCACCGAGGGTCACTGCCCTGAGTGCGTCTTGGACATCAATACACTCATTGGCACCCAGAACACGCCCACTCGCGGTCAGCCGATTGACGGCACACCATGCGGTAAACAACGGACTCAACGGGGTCACCGGGGCATCTGAGTGAATAGTGAACGGCACACCAAGACGCTTTGCCGTCCCACATGCATTCATACGCATCGCCCGATCAGGGCCCATGGTCAGCGCAAAATGCTGATCGCCCCAGTAATAAATGTGATTGGTAAACAGATTTGAGCAGATACCCAGCTGAGCCATCCGTTGGAACTGAGATTCATCTGCCATCTGGCAGTGGGTCAACGTGTGGCGATGATCTGATCGGGGCGCTTTGAGTAAGGCTTTTTCTATCGCGTTAATCATTAGCTCAGAGGCCTCATCACCATTGGTATGCATATGCATCTGTAAGCCGGCCGAGTGATAAGCCTCCACCATGTTGGTTAATGTCTGCGGCGGAAGATTCCAGATGCCATTGGGCTTGCCATTGAAATACCCGGGCCACTTCAAGCGTCCGGTAAAACCCTGTATCGAGCCATCGGTCATAATTTTGCATAGACCGAAAAACAATTTGTCGTTATTGTGACGTTTGAGGGATGCGACATGCCCAGGCCCTTCTTCTATCGACAGCGTCAAACCAGCAGCAGCCGGTACTAGGCGAAGCGGATAATCCGCATCGCAGGTCACCGCCAAATAATCGTTAACATTGTTATCCTCAACACGTGCGTGCAGGTCAGTCGCGGTGGTTACCCCGACGTTAGTCGCAGTGCGGGCAAACGCCCATAAATCGTTGGCATTAATACCGTCGAAACGTCGGACATCGGTCACTCGGTAGGCCATGTATTGCGCTGCCATTTCGCCTAGTTCGCCAGTGGGATGACCCGCCGCATCTTTCATGACACCTTCGACATCGGTACTCGCGTCAATGCCGGCCAGCTCCAGCACCTTACGGCTGACATTCAACAGATGGCCATTGGAATGCTGCACAAGAATGCGTCGATCAAGAGAGACTTTATCCAGGTGTGACGCCGTCATGCGAACGCCATCATCGAAATAGATGGGGTCGAAGCCCCATGCCACCAGGGTCTGCTCGGGATCATCCAGCGTCCTTTCTATCTCCTGCAGTCGTTCAAGCACGCCATCGAGACTCTTAATACCCGGCCACACACGGCCATCAGGATCCGTGCGATCGAAGTAACCTACATAAGTGTTTTCCCAAACCGAACCATTCATGGCGTGGCAATGGGCTTCAACAAAACCAGGTAACAGCGTCTTATCGGCAAACCGCGTGTCCAGCGTATAGTCCCCCCACCCAGCCAGATCATCCAGTGACCCCACTCCCAGTATGCGCCCCTCACTGACCGCCACGTGGGTTGCCACTGGCTGGTAGGCATTCATCGTGAGGATTTTTCGAGCAGAAAATATCGTGATTGCGCGTGGCATGAGTCAGGTACTCTCTAAAAGTGTCGGTCGAATCGTTAGCATGAATCAGGCCGGGCCATCGTTACAGAACTATCAAAACTTTTGGCCTCGCACTGGGCGGATTACCTACTACGGTGATCAGGTGTCGATGAGTGACTGAATGGATCGAGTCGACTGAATCGACGGAGTCGATCCCGCCTTTCGATGATCCAGCAGCGCTCGATGCAACACGGGACGCTCGTGACGGTCGACGAAATATCACCCCTACCGAAGGCCTCTGCCGACGTCGATACCTTCTTCTATCGCCGTGTGCTCCGGGGACACAACTTCGGTCACTGTTTTAGCCCACGCCGCATTCGGTTGTCTCTCCCACGCGTCACGCTGCCAGACACCTTCACCAGACTGATGCCACCACCAATTGCGTCCACCCAGTTCACCCATCCAAGTGTAAAGTAGGAGAACCGGCGAATCCCCCATCGTTAACGCATGCAGTCGATTGGAAGGCGTCAACGAGACCTGGCCCGGGCCAAGCGTACCTTCTACTTGGCCAAAACCCTGTTGAATCTGCACCGTTCCAGACGCGCCGACATAAATTTCGGTCGCTTGATGCTGGTGAAGCGGGTAGTGCAACCGTGGCCGAAGCAGGAAAAGGCCCGCTAACAACTCGGTTGATTTAATCAGTCCCCGTGGACCGATCATCTGAGCCGCATACATCCCCGACGCGAGATTCCTCATCGGGTTATCTGATGCTTCGGTTGGATCTTCATCCACGGTATAAATTTGGTACCAACGTCCCCCACTTGCAGCAGCGTGGATTGCACTGACCAATGCAGGCAATCCATCGAGTTCATCGCACGCTATCCGCAACCAATCATCTGGACCGGCGGGCAACTTAACGGGAGGATCAGCATCATCCTGTACATCGCCTACACCATTCAAAGCAGTCCGAAACTGTTCTAGCCAAGCACTGACATCGTCAGTCACCGGGTTAGTAGGCGCATCGGCGCTCTTGAGAGCAACCGATAATTCGTGCGCAAATGTCGCCGCAATGCCTGTCATTACTGCATCTTAAGTCGCATTACCGACCAAACCGGGCAGGACTGACTTACCTGCCGCCACGCCATCATCCGCCAACAGACACCGTATTGCATTGAGTGATGTTAACTAATTCTCAACAACAACAGGACCAGACACTGCATCGGTTACCCCCATCTCGGGGGAGATCTCTTCTAGCGAATCGCGAAAACCATCCAAAAAGGCAATCATCTCAGGCCGTGCCGAGACCAAAGCATCTTCTGAGCCCCAGAATCCGATACCACAATATTGTTGTTTGTCGGTTCTAATCAATAGTTGACTGAGCATTCCATCGAACAACGGACAATCGCGATAGGCTGTCTCAAATTCGGCGATACATTCCTGCTTCACCCTAAAACGCACCACGTTGCTGTACTTAGCCATTGCTGTTCTCCATTTTGTCAGATCGGGAGCTGTTCAATGAGTATAACTCCCAATCAGCTGTCACTTTTTGGGGCCATTCAATCACACCCATGCAGGGATCGTGACAGAAAAAGTGGCCTTCACCACTTCGGCACCTTGGTTTTACAAATCAATAATCACGTCACGGACAGCCGCTGCCCCGCAGGATCGTATCATCCAAGTGATGGCTGCTTCTCGTGCTGGGGTATGCCTGTCGAATTATGTACCCAGCCCTGGGCCGACTGACACCAAACCTGTCGTTTGGGTACCAGCTGATCTCTCTGGCGCACCGTCCCCACCCGCAGGCCGAAAAATGTCGAACCTTCACCAACGGTCTTGGCGTAAAGTCGAGTCCCGCAGTCGGGGCAAAACGCTAACGCTCTCACCGTACCGCTGTCCGCTACTTTCTCATAAATCTTTAATTCGCCACTCAACAGATGAAATTCTTCTTTCACGATCCCCACCACCACACCGTACGCAGTACCCGAATGGGTCTGACAATCAGTGCAGTGACAAATGGCCACAGTCTCTGGGTCGACAATGGCCTCGTAGCGAACCGATTGACAAAAACAACTCCCTTCGACTTTCATGGCGTTAACCCCCTTATAGATCGCCTGCCCGATACACGCGTTTGCACACGGCATTTCATCATAAAAACGTTATCCACCAATAGCTCCGAAGCCTCCACTGATACCTTGCCCCGTTTTCATCTCATGCTCATAACAATGCGCAGCGAAGCTAAGCACGCGACGCGGTTAAGCATCGGTAACTCGCTACATTTCCTCACATGAATGCCTCTGATTCCATGGGCACAACGGTGACATTATCTATCCGTTGACAGGTTTCGCTTTCGTGAATTTGATTCTGACCCCGTTTCAACCAAACCTACTCGTCACAGTACAGACTAACAGGAGAGCGCATGAGCATTACCGTCATCATTTCAGTGCAAGTTACCCACTTCGACGACTAGCAATCAAAGTTTGACGGCATCGAAGCGAGCCGCAATCGATGCCGGCATCAAGGCCACAGCTTACCGGAATCTGGACGACCCGACCCAATCCTATGTCATCGGTACCACCCCTTCCAAGGATATTTTTCTTGCATTCTTTTCATCACCGGAGCGACAAGACATTCAAGCCAGTGGTGTGATCACCTCCGTCCCACAGATTACTTTTCTGGAAGAAGCCTAGTTTCAAATGACAGGATATCGTTCTGTCATCCACTCATTGCGGTTAGACTGCGCGGCTCAACAAACACAACAGGAGAGAATTCATGGCCTCAAAAAATGGTCAATTGACCTTTAACTTTGCTCTTAGTGTCCCGGCCGATAAGGCCGCCGAAGTGGAGGCAATGATCGCGACGCATGCCCAGTGGATGCGTGAAACCCATTCCCTGGAGGCTGATGGAAAAATTCATCTGGTCGATTATCATGTTGCCAAATCTGAGGAGTTAAAAAACCTGCTTGACCCCACTGAGGGCACCACCGGCAATATTCTTTATTCAATTAATGAAGTCTATGTTGAGCCCGACGGAATTGATCAACACATGGCCCAGGGTATGCAATGGGAGCACTTCCAGGCCTTCGCTGGAACCATCATGCAGTACGGAAAAGTGCTTATTGGCGGCGGGACCGTGATCCACTCGATGACTTGATGCACGCGCACTGCGGTCGGGACGCACCCTGTGCGTTCAACTGATTCGCGACGGCCAGCGATCCCATCAACAGGGAGGGGAAAAGCCTCCCTGTTTCTTTTTGAAAGTTCAGACAAAGCAAAGCGTTGCGAACAAATTGCATCCGCCACTCGACGTCGTTCTGAGGACCGATCGGGCACGTAACGCGATCAACCCCGCCACTCGGCGGCTCCTTAGCGAACTATGAAGTCGTAATAGAATGGTAAGAGCAAGGACGCCCTAATACCCGGCACAGCATCGACTAAAACCTCTGAAGTGATGGGTTAATCAGGATTTGGAATTTTGAACGTAACCGTTATTATTGCGGTGCCCACAGCTGCTCTACATTAAGGAAGACTACAGGTGCCAAACGCTGCATCGAATGCCCCAGAAGTCACACCCCAACGAAATACAACTTCAGACGTTGTTGTAGTCGGTGCGGGAGTTTCGGGACTGTACTTACTCTACCGCCTCCGGGGTTTAGGACTGACGGTCACTGCCTTTGAAGCAGGCAGTGATGTGGGTGGTACCTGGTACTGGAATCGGTACCCGGGTTGCCGTTGTGATCTTGAAAGCCTCGAGTACTCTTACTCCTTTGCCAGTGACCTGCAGCAGGAATGGCATTGGCCCGAACGCTACGGCACGCAGCCGGAGATACTGCAATACGTTAATCACGTCGCCGATCGCTTCGATCTTCGCCGTTACATCCAGTTTAATACTCGGGTTACCTCTGCCGTGTTCGACCGCGAACGCAATCGGTGGACCATCAAAACCGATCAAGACGATACCGTCGATGCACGTTTCTGCATCATGGCCACAGGCAATTTATCGACACCTCGCACCCCAGACTTTCCTGGCCTCGACGCTTTCCAGGGCGAGTGGTATCACACGGGTCTGTGGCCGCATGAGGAAGTGGATTTCACAGGCCTTCGAGTGGGAGTGATCGGCACCGGTTCATCGGGGGTGCAATCGATTCCGCATATCGCGGCGCAGGCCAAGCATCTTCATGTGTTTCAACGCACGGCCAATTTCAGCCTGGAAGCACGCAATGCACCTATGGACCCGGAAAAAGAGCGCCGACACAAGGCCAACTATCCAGCGCACCGTGATGCCGCGAATGACACGCCCTTTGGTATGTCGGGTCATCCCCCGCCGGAGAAATCAGCACTGGAGGTTCCGACTAATGAACGGGATCAGATCTATGAGCGAAAGTGGGAACAAGGCGGTAGCGTCAGTTTCCTTTTCGCCTTTAACGACCTCCTCACTAACAAAGCATCCAATGACACGGCCTCAGACTTCGCGCGAAAGAAAATTCGTCAAAAAGTGAACAACCCTGAAGTGGCCGACTTACTAACGCCCACTACACATCCGATTGGCACCAAGCGACTGATTCTCGATACGAATTACTACGAAACCTACAACCGCGACAATGTGACTTTGGTCGATGTCAAAAGCGCACCCATTGAGGGAATCACCAAGACGGGACTGCGCACGGCACAAAAAAATTATGAACTCGATGCCATTGTTTTTGCCACCGGTTTCGATGCCATGACGGGCGCCATGCTGGATATCGATATCCGTGTGGAGGGCGGACCCTCGCTTAAGGAAGCCTGGTCTGCTGGGCCTCGCACCTATTTGGGACTCATGATCGCCGGCTTTCCTAATCTGTTCATGATCATGGGACCGGGCAGTCCAAGCGTTAAGGCGCAGATGATTCTCGGAGCAGAGCAACACACCGATTGGATCGCCGAGTGCTTACAACATCTTCGGTCTCGAGAACTGAGCAGTGTTGAGGCAACGGCCAAGGCCGAAGAAGATTGGGTTATTCATGTCAAAGAAGTGGCGGACTCTACGTTGTATCCGTTGGCGAACTCCTGGTATCTCGGTGCCAACATCCCCGGCAAACCCCAGGTCTTTATGCCGTACGTTGGTGGATTTGGCCCCTACAAGAAGAAATGTGACGAAGTAGTGGCCAACGGCTACGAGGGTTTTTTACTACGCCCCTAAAGCCGCATTTGACGCAAACCCATCTCTGGCATCCCAGGCCTCACTGTGATGATCAGTTCTGTCGCGACATGACCCGATCGATAAGATCAAAAGGACGAACTCCGGGGAAACCGAACCTGGGCACCTGTCAGCAGGCGTCCATTCGGGCTGGCTACGTTACTCAGAATCTTCCCTTTCGGTTTGCCTGCGAACCGAGGCCGCATATTCGGTGTGATCGGTACTGGCAGCCGATTGATCGACCTTCACAGCAGGTGCTTCTGCGGGAAACAAGTGAACGTCGCGCTGCGGAAACGGAATGCTGATACCGTGTTCGTCGAGACTTTCCTTGGCTTGTTTAGTCAGATCAAACAATAAGGACCAGTAGTTCTGCCGGTTAGTCCAACACCGCAAATTAAGATTGACTGAGCTGTCCGCAAGTTCCTTCACCAACACTTGATGGGCTGGGTCCTTTAAAATACGATCATCATTAATCAAAAGATCGTTTAATACGGTCATTGCCTGGTTCATATTGTCGCCATAACTGATGCCGATCACCAGATCCAGGCGCCGTGTTGGCAGTCGCGAGTAATTCGTGATCGCTGCAGATGCGAGTTGGGAGTTGGGCACCATGACAAAGATACCATCGTAACTTTCAAACTCTGTGGCAAAGAGACCGATCTCCCGCACCGTGCCCGCGATACCGCCGGCATCAATGTACTCGCCGATCTTGAACGGACGCAGAAACAGTAACAGCACACCAGCGGCGATGTTGGCTAACGTGCCTTGCAGCGCCAAACCGACGGCTAAGCCTGCCGCACCCAGAACAGCGATGATACTGGTCGTCTGGACCCCAAACTGGGCAAGTACCGCTACCATCACCAGTATCAAAATCGAATACCGAACCAACTGAGTCACGAAGGAAAGCAGTGTTGCATCGACCCGCTCAACCGCACCCAGCATCCTGGCGGTGTGCTTCTGCACCCATCCAGCCACAATCCACCCGGCGATTAGCAGCAAGACGGCCCCCACCATATCGAGGGCGTAATCGATAATGAGGGCAATCAATGGACTGGCTGAATTGAATATTTCACTTGTCATGGCAACTTCCTCCCCTCTTCTGCGATTAGGTCCGTGGCGACCATTCTACTGACATCGACTTTGTAGCGTGGAAAATACAACCGAATCTTTCTGATGTTGAAGAACCCGAACCATCAAGAGCCGCAGAAAATCCTCGAAACGGTATTTGGCTTTGATGCCTTTCGTCCCGGCCAACTCACTGTCATTCAGCACATTCTAGAACGCACCCATGTGCTCGCCGTGATGCCAACCGGTTCCGGAAAATCCTTGTGTTACCAAATTCCCGCGCTGGCAACTCGGCAAAGAGCCGTCGTTATCTCTCCGCTTGTCGCCTTAATGGACGATCAAGTGCTCGCACTGCACGCCCTGGGAGTAGGAGCACAACGCATTCATTCAAACAGAACGCGCGCCGAAAACGTAGCCGCTTGGAGACAGTTCCAGAAAAAAATAGCAACACTGCTTTACCTGTCTCCCGAAGCCCTCATGCAAGACAGGATGCTCGCGGCCTTACAACGTCTTGAGGTGGATCTATTCGTCATCGACGAAGCGCATTGCGTCTCCAAATGGGGTCCGAGCTTTCGACCTGATTATGAAGATCTTTCGCGACTTTCAGAGCTTTTTCCTGACACAGTCATCGCCGCCTTTACCGCGACTGCGGACCAAGCGACGCGTTCGGACATCGTTGAGAAACTGACCCAAGGCAACGCCGTCACCCTTGTCCAAGCGTTTGACCGCCCCAATCTCAGCCTGGCGGTATTACCGAAAAATGACTGGAAAAAACAACTCCTTGAGTTTCTAGAAGATAAACGCGCAAGTGCTGGCATTGTCTACTGCCTGTCGCGTAAGGAAACGGAACGCGTTGCTGCCTTCATGGTTGAACATCGATTTAATGCCATTGCCTACCACGCCGGCCAGGATAACGATTTACGAAAAATCAACCAGGATCGATTCATGACTGAACCCGGTGCGGTCATGGCTGCGACTATTGCCTTTGGGATGGGTATCGACAAACCTGATATTCGTTTTGTGGTCCACACCAGTTTGCCGGGCAACATGGAAACGTATTACCAGGAAATCGGGCGCGCCGGAAGAGACGGTGCGCCCGCCGAAACGCTGGTGCTTTACGGTCTGAATGACCTGTATCAACGGCGACGTTTTATTCAGCAGGATGGGGAAGATAAAGATCATCAATTCCGGGAACACAAACGGTTAGACGCCCTTCTTGCGTACTGTGAAGCGAGTTCCTGCCGCAGGAAGACACTGCTCTCCTATTTCGGCGACGACAGTAACGACTGTGGCAACTGTGATAATTGCCTGAATCCCCCCAGACTCATTGATGGCACCAATGCGGCGGCAATGCTGATCGCTAGCGTCCATCAGACCGGTCAGTCGTTTGGACAAGCGCACGTGATTGATGTAATCCGGGGGGCAAATACTCAGAAAA
>Ga0209089_10002380_pt1 | contig 16672 bp, 13 predicted proteins | sample ArcticOcean_MG_C_FD_187431 | JGI IMG/M metagenome (GOLD analysis project Ga0209089, IMG submission 187431) | Marine microbial communities from western Arctic Ocean - ArcticOcean_MG_CB2_150 (SPAdes) (version 2) | ecosystem: Environmental > Aquatic > Marine > Oceanic | place: Arctic Ocean: Canada... | reverse complement strand
CTTCAATAACGTGATGACGCCGCCGGCGTTGCCATAGACATACTCGTCCAACACCACTTCAGCTTCAGCGCAATCGACAGCACGCTGCCGTCCCGGAACCGCAATACGGCGCGGGCATCCTGGCCCTTCTTGACCTCGTCATTTTGAAAGACTGGCAAATCCCGCAGCAAGTCTCGGGTTTGACCGCCCAGTTTGCCCTCGACGTTGGTTTTGGTGCGGGTAACGCCCCCAATCCTTTAGTTTCCCGCGTCGGTGGCGGCAGAAAATCCGAGAACCAAGAAGGGGATGGCCAAAATAGTCAATGCGTTGGCGATTGATCGCGTTTTCATGACGATTTCTGATCTGTGTTGTCCTCTCACCTACGGCCCGATGTTAAGGACGGAGGCCAGTGTCACTGAACAAAAACCGCGCTGACGCGGCTTCGCCGACGACAGCTGGTTTAATTCAGAGGCTATTTAGCTGCCTTAAAATACGCCTAGTGAATTAGGAACACCCAAAAACACATAGTTAACGTTGCCGTAGGAAATTGCCCGCAATTCGGCCTCCCGCCTTTCCATATTTCGCCGAATTCACCTTATCAGGGCCGCGCGCACCGCCGGATCGTCGCCAAGGCCTAATTCGGCCAAAATCTCCTCCGTATGTTCACCTACCTGCGGTGGCGGGCGGCGCATCTGGGCCGGCGTGCGGGCAAAGCGCCAGGGAAAGCGCGGCACCTTGATATCCGTGCCGTCCCTCGCTGCCATCGACATGGTCATGCCCAGCGCCTTGGCCTGGGCGCTTTCAAAGGCCTCCTGGATTGAAAGCACGGGTCCATGGGGGATGTCGTTCTCAACCAGAAACCGGGTCCATTCCTCCGTGCTTTTCTCCACCATCGCCTCGGCGGTGACGGCGCGCATGGCAATTTTGTTGATGGAACGGGCGCTGCCGTCGGCGAAACGGGCGTCATCTTTCCATTCCGGCCGGCCGCAAAAATCGGCGAAACGGCGAAAGTCCTCATTGCGGGCCACCATGATCTGGATATGGCCGTCAGAGGTATCGAACAGGCCATAGGGCGCGCTGGCCGGATGGTGGTTGCCTTCGGGTTGGGGATCCTGGCCAGAGGCAAAAAACTTCCCCGCCTGCACCGTCAACATCGACATGGTCGCCTCCAGCAACGAGGTGCGCACCACCTGGCCACGGCCGCTTTGCTGCCGCTCCATCAGGGCGCCCAAAATGCCAATGGTATTGCACAAGCCGCCGATGACGTCCGAGACGGCGATGCCTGATCGGATCGGACCCGTCTCCGCGCTGCCCGTAATGGACATCAAGCCGGAATAACCCTGCACCAGCTGATCAACGCCCGAACGCGCGCCCATGGGCCCCACATCGCCAAACGCCGACAGCCGGGCCACCACCAGGTGGGGAAAGTCGCGTTCCAGCACATCATCGGTATAACCCATAGTGTCGAAAACGCCGGGCCGGAAATTTTCCACGACCACATCGCCGGTCCGCATCAGCGCCTGCAACGTTTTATTCCCGCCCGGCTTGCGCAGATCGATATGCAGGCTGCGCTTGTTGCGGTTGGCGGTGGTAAAATAGCCGCCCATGCCGGGGCTGAAACTAGGCGCCTGCTGGCGGAGCGTATCGCCCTGCCCGGTCTCTACCTTGATCACGTCGGCGCCCATATCACCCAACAACATCGGTCCCAGAGGACCCGCGATGACCCGCCCCAGGTCAATCACCCTAATTCCGCTCAATGGCATAGCTGTCCCCTTTTTTGCTTTAACCTCATAAACGCCTCTGATCATAGCAAGGCATCCCGAAAGGCTCTAGCATGGCGGAGAATTCAGAGGGATAGCGTGATGACCGAACAGGCCCGCCGGCAGGCAATGGAGTTGGGGTTTTGGGACGGGCCGGTAACGGCGCGGGCGCTGCCAAAGGGCCTTACCAACCACAATTTTCTGGTTGAAGACGGGACCCGGCGATATATGGTGCGCATCGGCGATGACCGACCGGAACATGCTGTATTCCGATACAACGAAATCGCGGTCAGCCTGGCCGCGCACGATGCCGGCTTATCCCCGGCCCTGCTGCACCACGAACCTGGCGCCCTGATTTTTGACTACCTGACGGATGCGGTCAGCCTGGATGCCAATGATTTAGGGCAAGACGCCAACAGGGACCACCTGACCGGCCTTTTGGGCCAATGCCATCTGGATTTGCCCAGTCATCTGGAAGTGCCGGGGCCTATGTTCTGGGTCTTTCATCTGAACCGCCGCTATGCCCGGATCATCATGCAGCATGGTGGCCGCATGGCCCCGGCGATTACCAGGCTCATGGCCCTGAACGACGAATTGGAAACCGTAATCGGACCGATCCAACCAGTGTTCTGCCATAACGACCTGGTGGCGGCGAACATTCTCGACGACGGCGAACGATATTGGCTAGTCGATTGGGAGTTCGGCGGCTGGAACGACGGTTTGTACGACCTGGCCAGCCTGGCCGCCAACCTGGACCTGGAAGCAGGGGTGGTGGATCATATGCTGCGCCGTTACCTGCATCTTAGAGATGAAGAGCCGAACCAGGCCAGCCGGCGCAGGTTCAAGACGTGGAAATGCGCCGCCTTGATCTGGGCCGGCCTATGGGGCGGCGTGGGCGAAATATTTGCCAACCTGGCCGCCTACAGCCAACAGCGTCTGGATCAACTGGAGCGCGCCATCGCCGATTTCCGAGGATCCTGAGCTGGCCCGGACATTCCGCCCGACCGGGGCGGGCCGTTTATTTTCGCCGGGGTCTCAGGCGGGGTCTCAGGCAGGTCTGGCGCAGCTCAGGCGAGCGTCAGACGCATATTTTCCCGGGCCACGATGGCGCCATCCCAGGCCAGGCGAGCCTCTGCCTCCAACAGCTCCATGAACGGGTCTTCGTGATCCGGGTCATGATGGAAGATGACCAGACGCTTGGCATTGGCCAGCTTGCACAGGCGCACCCCTTCCTGCCAGGTTGAATGGCCCCAACCAACCTTGGACGGGAACTCCCGGTCCGTATAGGTGCAATCGTAGACCACTACATCGGCATGATCTATCAGTTGCAGAATATTTTCGTCCGGCTTGCCCGGGACATGTTCCGTATCGGTCACGTAACAAAAGCTCTTGTCGCTGTAATCTATCCGATATCCGGTAGCGTTATTGGGATGGCGCAACAATGTGGTGGTAACCTTGATACCGTTGCCCAAGGTGAAGTTGTCACCGGCGACGAAATCCTCAAACACTATCTTCGAACGCATGGCCTCGATCGGAACAGGGAAATTTGGCTGGTTCATCTGCCCGGACATGATGTCGTACAGGGTCTCCGGTGTTTCGAAAAGATGCCCCGCCATGATGCGGAAATCACAATCGGGCTGGAAAGCCGGTGAAAAGAAAGGAAAGCCGTTGATATGATCCCAATGGCTGTGGGACATCAGGATATCCGCCCGGAGGACACCCTTTTTCATCATCCAATGACCATAATTCCGCAGGCCTGTACCACAATCAAATATGATACGCTGGCCACTACAAGAGACCTCGATACAGGAGGTGTTGCCGCCAAACATCACGTATTTCGAGGATGGGCAAGCTATCGAGCCTCTAACACCCCAAAATTTGATCTTGAACCCCATCAGTTTCCCCTAGAGTATAGCCCTCGTCCATATGCTCAGATGCGTTATTAGCCAACGTAATCAATAGGTAATGATATCGAACCTGATATCCTACGACAAGGGTTCAAGCGGCGGCCAATTCCTGCTCCACCAGCTTAACCCAGTATGAAGCGCCGATCGGCAGCACCTCGTCATTAAAATCATAGTTGGGATTGTGCACCATGCAGCCCCCAGGCTCGCCGCCAACGCCATTGCCAACCCAGACATAACAGCCGGGCTTGGCCTGCAACATCCAAGAAAAATCCTCCGCCCCCATCGTCGGTGGCAGATCGCGTCGTACATTCGCCTCGCCAACGACATTCGCGGCGGCGCGATGGGCAATTTCCGTTTCTTCCGGGGTATTGATGGTCGGGGCGTAACGGCGGTCATAGGTATAATCGATGGTGGCGCCGTGGGCCGCCGCGATCCCCTCCGCCACGCGCTTGATCTCCACCTCCATGATATCCTGCACCTTGACCGAGAAGGCCCGTGTGGTGCCTGCGATCAAGGCCGTCTCCGGGATCACATTAGTGGTGTGGCCGGCCTGAAACTTGGTCGCCGAGATCACCGCCTGTTTCAACGGATCCACGGTGCGCGAGACGATCCGTTGCAAACCCATGACGATTTCCGCGCCGATCAGGACGGGATCAACGCCTTGATGGGGCATCGCTCCATGCGCGCCCGTGCCGTTCACGATGATTTCAAAAAAATCAGCCGAGGCCATCATTGGCCCCGGCATCAGGGCGATCTGGCCCACAGGGATACCCGGCATATTATGCATGCCGTAGACATCGTCGCAGGGAAATTGATCAAACAGACCCTCCTGCACCATGACCCGGCCGCCGGCCTCGTTCTCTTCCGCCGGTTGGAAAATAAAGTAAATGGTGCCATCGAAATTCTTAGTTTCCGCCAAATAACGGGCGGCCCCCAGCAACATGGTGGTATGGCCATCGTGGCCGCAAGCATGCATCTTGCCGTCTATTTTAGACTTGTGGACGACGTCTGCCAGTTCCTGCAAATCGAGGGCATCCATATCCGCCCGCAGACCGATCTTGCGGTCCGATTTGCCACATTTTAACACCCCGACAACACCGGTTTTGGCCAATCCGGTATGCACGTCTAAGCCGAACGAGCGCAGCTTTTCTTCGACCACCGCCGCCGTGCGTACCTCTTCAAAGGCCGTCTCCGGATGCGCATGGATATCGTGTCGCCAGGCCACCATGTCGTCGTGAAGATCGGCAATTCGGTTTATGACGGCCATGGCGTACTCCTGCTTTCGGTTCCATACGGCATTCGCCGCTGTATATGATTTAGGGCGGACCGTCCCCATTACCGTCCGCCCCTTTCGTGTACCCCGAAGCCGGCGTTATGTCATCGCTTAATGCAATATCATCACCGGTTAGGTCATGGATTTCATGATAGCACTCGTGGTGGCGCCAAGCGGTCCGATGATTTTCTACCCGCCCGCCGGCGGATCACCTAACGCCTGCACGAATTTCACGCCAGCCCCAGGACTGCATCGACATCGCCGCGATGGCCAAGGTCCCCAAAGTCGTGTTCACCCACCATCTGTCCGGCGTCGAGCCAGAATTCGACGCCTCAATTTTCTCCGGCGAGGTTATTGTCGGCAGCGATCTCGATGTCATCCAGATCTGACCCAGAATGCACCGAACCTATTTAACCGATGCGCCCATCTGCCACGGCGTGGCAGGCTACGTGGACGCCGTCGTAGACGCGGGGCATGGGCGCTTCCACGCGGCAACGCTCTTCGGCGTGGGGGCAGCGGGGATGGAAGGCGCAGCCGGACGGAGGGTTAATGGGGCTGGGAACCTCGCCGGCCACGGGGATGCGCTGGCGGCCGCTCATTTCCAGATCGGGAATGGCATCCAGCAACATCCGGGTATAGGGATGGCGTGGGTTTTCAAACAGGGTCTTGGTCTCGGCCCATTCCACCAGCCGGCCCAGGTACATCACGCCGACCTTGGTGGAGACGTGATAGACTACTGCCAGATCATGACTGATGAATAAATAGGTAAGGCCCAGGCGGTCCTGCAATTCCTTCATTAGGTTCAAAATTTGCGCCTGTACCGAGACGTCCAGGGCCGAAGTCGGCTCATCACAAACTAGGAATTCCGGTTCACCCGCTAAGGCCCGAGCGATAGAGATACGTTGGCGCTGGCCGCCCGAAAATTCGTGGGGGTAACGTTCACCATCGGCGGGCGAGAGGCCGACCTGGGTCAGCAATGCGCCGACCCGCGCCAGAATGTTCGCCTTGCCCTTGTGTATGCCGCGCACATGGATCGGCTCGGCCACGATGTCGGCGACCCGCCAGCGTGGATTGAGCGAGGCATAGGGATCTTGAAAGATCATCTGCATATGGCCCTGCATACGCTTGCGGTCGGCGGCCGCCTCGCGCGGCCCTATCTCCACCCCCTCGTACTGGATCGATCCGGCCGTGGGCTGATACAGCCCCACGATCAGGCGGGCCACGGTGGATTTGCCGCAGCCGGACTCGCCCACTAGGCTGAAGGTCTCACCCCGCTTAATATCAAAGCTGATGCCGTCCACGGCTTTTACAGATGAGCGGTCCAGGCGCTCTATCACGCGGTTCAGGAATGGCGCCGAGACATCGAAATAGCGCACCAGGCTATCCACCGATAACAAAGGCGCCACGCTCTTTTTGCCTGGATCATTCACCGGCGCTGGCCTCTACCGTGGACATGCCGAACAGATGGCAGGCAACTTGTGATTGCTGCGCGGTCTGTAAATTAGGCCGTTCCACCCGGCAGCGGTCCATCACCTGCTCGCAACGGGGATTAAAGGCGCAGCCGGCCGGGATCTCCAGCAAGCGAGGCATGGAGCCTTCGATCTGGGTCAATTTGTCCACATGGCGGCCGATGCTGGGGATCGATCCCATTAGGCCGTGGGTATAGGGATGTCTGGCCGCGCCCACGACCTCTTGTACCGGCCCGATCTCGGCAATGCGGCCGGAATACATTACGGCGACGCGGTCTGCAGCCTCGGCGATCACGCCCATGTCGTGGGTTACCAGCATCACCGCCGTGCCATGTTCCCGGCACAGCCCCTTTAATAACGAGATGATTTGAGCCTGAATGGAAACATCCAGCGCCGTGGTCGGCTCGTCCGCGATAATCAGGCGCGGCTCGGCACAGAGCGCCAGGGCGATCACCACCCGTTGCCGCATGCCGCCCGAGAATTGATGGGGGTAGTGATCGATGCGTTCCGCCGCACCGGGAATGCCGACTTCACCCAGCAGTTCAAGGGCACGGGCACGGGCTTCCCTGTCGTTCAGGGGCAGGTGGGTCTGGATCGTTTCGACCAATTGCCGGCTGATGGAATAGAGTGGGTTGAGGGAAGTCAGGGGATCTTGAAATATGGCGCCGATGCGGCGGCCGCGGATCCGGCGCAGTTCTTCGTAGGGCAGGTTATCAATGCGCCGGCCTTCCAGGATGATTTCGCCCTGGGCGATACGGCCTGGCGGCTCCAGCAAGCCGATAATGGCGGCGCCGGTCAAGGATTTACCGGCGCCCGATTCACCCACCACCCCAAGTATTTCGCCTGGCGCAATATCAAACGAGATGTCATCCACCGCCACCAAGGTGCCATGCCGGGTGGGAAATTCAATCCGCAGGTTGCGGACCGACAACAGGGCTTGGCTGCTGCTGTTTGGTTGGTACATGCCTATGTCACCGCAGCTTGGGGTTCAGGGCGTCACGCAGCCAATCGCCCAACAGATTGACCGCCAGAACTAATATGGCCAGCACGGCGCCGGGGAACAGGGCAATCCACCATTCGCCCGAGAACAGGAAATCCTGTCCCACGTTGATCAAGGTGCCCAGGGACGGCTCCGTCGGTGGCAGTCCGACGCCGAGGAAGCTCAAGGTTGCCTCGGTGATAATGGCCAGGGCCAGATGAATGGTGGCGATCACCAGGACCGGACCCATGACATTGGGCAGCACATGACGGAGCATGATTATAATCGTCGGGCGGCCGATCACCCGGGCAGCCTGGACATATTCCTTGTTCTTTTCCACCATGGTAGAGCCGCGCACGGTGCGGGCATATTGCACCCAGCCGGAAATGCCGATGGAAAAGATCAGGACATAGATCGCCAACTCGTCATGGGTATCGCGCGGCAACACACCACGGGCGACGCCATCCACCAACAACGCCAGCAAAATAGCGGGAAAGCTGAGTTGGATGTCGGCGACACGCATGATGACAGCATCGGTTCTGCCCCCCACATAGCCGGAGACCAAGCCTAGGCCGACGCCAAAAAACAACGAGAAAACCACCGCTGCGAAGCCAACCCCAAGGGAAATGCGGGAGCCATGGATAATGGTTGAAAGGATGCCGCGTCCCTGATCATCCGTGCCCAGCAAAAAGCGCGCATCACCCTCGGCCATCCAAACGGGTGGAATGGATGCATCCATCAAATCGATCGAGGCCAGGTCGAAGGGATTATGCGGCGCCACCCAGGGGGCAAACAGCGCCGAGAGCATGATCACGGCCGTAACCGCCGCAGCCACTATGGTAACGGGAGAGCGTTTAAAACTATACCAGATATCGCTGTCCCTAGCCCGCGCCAACAAATCCACCGCCCGCTCCCACGGGCGTAGTTCTACCACCGCACCGCCCCGCACTGATCTAACTTCAACCATGGCCGCCGCCCGCGCCCCGGTCCACCCGCAGGCGCGGATCGACGGCGTAGTACAACAAATCAACGATCAGATTGATGACCACGAAAAACAACGCGATCAGGCACAGGTAGGCCGCCATCACTGGGATATCCACGTCGGCCACCGCCTCGATGAACATCCGGCCCATGCCGGGCCATTGAAAGACTTGCTCTGTAATGATGGCAAAGGCGATGACGGAGCCAAGCTGCAGCCCGGTAATGGTAATGACCGGCACCAAGGTATTTTTCAGGGCATGACCAAAATTCACCGCCCGATTACTGAGGCCGCGGGCGCGGGCGAATTTGATATAATCCGTGCGCAGCACCTCCAGCATTTCGGAGCGCACCAGACGCATAATCAGGGTCATCTGAAACAGCGCCAGGGTAATCGAGGGCATGATCAGAGCCTTCAAGCCAGAGACCGTCAATAGCCCCGTGGTCCAGCTGCCCAATGCCACCACCTCGCCCCGGCCAAAGGTCGGCAGCCAGCGCAGAATAACGCCGAACAGCAGGATCAGCAGGATGCCGATCAAAAAGGTCGGCAACGATATGCCGATCAGGGAAACGCTCATAAATATCTTGGCTAAAAAGCCGTCCCGGCGCAGGGCCGTATAGACCCCCATGGGGACGCCGATAAAAAGGGCCAGAATGACCGAAATAATGGATAGTTCCAGGGTCGCCGGCATCTTCTCCAGCAACATCGTCTTCACGGGCCGGCGGTGGATATAGGAAAAGCCAAAATCACCCCGGGCCGTGTTGACCACATAGCGCCAGTATTGGACTACCACGGAATCGTTCAGGCCGAGTGTCTCCCGCAGCTGTTGCCGATCCTGCAGAGTGGTGTCCTGACCCACCAGATTGTTGATCGGATCGCCCACGAAGCGAAATAGCGCGAACGCGATCAACGCCACGGTCAACATGACCAGAACCGATTGCAGCAATCGCCGAATGATGAAGGCAAACATAGGCGGCTAAGTTATTTCCAGACACATAGGAACGCGGCGCGGCGCGGTCTAGGGACCGAGCCGCGCCCAAGCCAATTTCGCTGCCTTACTTGACGACGACGTAACGCAAATCGAGAACGTTGTCTGGCCGTTGATTAACCGTTACCCGGTCGGAAACGCCCCAGGACAGCGGTTGCTGATGCAAGGGAATGTGACCCACGTCGTCCTGATGGATCTTGAACACTTCCTTGATCATCATCGCGCGCTTGGCCTGATCGGTCTCCGATTCAATCATCGGCGCCAGAGCATGAACGCGTTCGTTGCAATAGCCGCCAAGATTGAACAGGCCCCGGCCCTTTTCCTTGGTCCGGCAGGCCATCAGAGGTTCGATCGCTTGATGGGCGTCCATGGTGCCCGGCGTCCAGCCCAACAGGTAGAACGAAGTGTCATAGTTGTTCTGGGACAGCACCTTGCCAAAGTATTTCGACTTGGTTTGCGCCAGCACCTTCACGTTGACACCCACCCTGGCCAACATCGCGGCCGCCGCCTGACAAATCTTCTCGTCATTGACATAGCGGTCGTTGGGGCAATCCATGGTCACTTCAAAGCCATCCGGATACCCGGCGTCGGCCAGAAATTTTTTCGACAAGGCCGTATTATAGGGCCAGCGTGCATTCAGGCTGGAGGCAAAGCCTCCGATTTGCGGCGCCACCATCAGGCCCGCCGGCACGGACGATCCGCGCATAACTTTCTGCTTGATGGCCTCCACATTGATGGCATGGGCAAAGGCCTTGCGCACTCGGACATCCTTGAACGGGTTCCTGCCCTTGATGTTGGAGTACAACAGCTCGTCCCGAACCTGGTCAAAGCCCAGAAAGATGGTCCGCGCCTCCGGTCCGGCCAGGGGTTGGACGCCCGGGGCGTCTTTCAAGCGCTGCCAATCCTGAACCGGCACCGGATAAGCCAGGTCCAATTCGCCCGACAGCAGGGCCGCCACGCGGGTCGCATCCTGGGAAATCGGCGTGAACGTACCCTTGGTGATGTTGGAGGGAATTTTCTTCCAGTAGCCGGCAAAACGATTGACCACCGTCTTCACGCCGGCAGCATGCTCCGAGACCGTGAAGGGGCCCGTGCCGTTGGCGTTCAGATTAGCAAAATTTCCTTCCTCACCGCCCCGCAGATTGGTTGCGGCTTCGGTCTTGTGCTCAACCGACCATTCCTTGTCCATGACGTACAGGATCAACAGGCTGCGCGGCAGGATCGGGTTTGGATTGGGGGTGATAATATCGAAGGTCATGGCGTCAATTTTTTTGATTTCCTTGATCTTCCCGGCTGGTACCTTCATGTCCGAGCCTTCGGTCAGGGCCCGCTTCCAGCTGAAGATAAAATCATCGGCGGTCACGTCGTTGCCGTTGTGAAATTTCACCCCGGCCCGCATTTTTACCCGCCAGGTATTGGGGCCGGTTTGGGTAAAACTCTCGGCCAGCGACGGCACGACATTCATCTTGTCGTCATAAGCAATCAGCGGCTCGTAAAAATTACCGTGAAAGCCGATTGTAAAGGTCTCAAACAGGCCGTGCGGATCAAGCGAATTCAGGTTGCCCTGAAAGGCCCACTTGAACTCTTTCGCACCCGCCGTTGGCGCCGCTAATAGCGTAGCTGCGGCCAGCGCGCCGGCGATAGCGGTTGCTTTCCATCGCATCATTGTAAATCTCCCTGATAGTTAGAAGGTTTTTTAAAGAATATTTGTATTGCCCGGCCGGGATTGTTTTCGACCGCGCCACAGGAGACCACAATATCCATAAATCACGGGCCGACACAATCATCCATTCGGGCATCTATTCGGGTACGGCCGTTAACGCGCGTCGCGAAAACCATTGGTAATGGGATAACGGCGGTCGCGGCCAAAGTTACGGGCCGTGATTTTCACCCCCGGTGGCGCCTGCCGTCGTTTGTATTCGGCCAAATACAGCAAATGCTCTATCCGCCGCACGACTTCCGCCGCATGGCCGCGGGCCAATATCTCGTCAAAGGCCATTTCCTCTTCCACCAGGCATCGCAGAATATCGTCCAGGGCCTCGTAGGGGGGCAGGGAATCCTCGTCCTTCTGGTCCGGTCGCAGCTCGGCCGAGGGCGGTTTGACGATGGTGTTTTCCGGAATAACCCGGCCCGCCGGACCCAGGGCATCCCCGGGCGCCTGTTGATTGCGCCAACGGGCCAGCTCGAACGCCGTGATCTTGTAGACGTCTTTCAAGACGGAAAAGCCGCCGCACATATCGCCGTAGATGGTGGCGTAACCCACGGACATTTCTGATTTATTGCCCGTGGTCAGCACCATATGGCCAAATTTGTTCGAAATCGCCATTAACGCTATGCCGCGGGCGCGGGATTGGATATTTTCCTCCGTGGTATCCGGCTCCCGCCCCGAGAACAGCGTTTCCAACATGGTTGTATAGGCCGCCACCGCCGGCTCGATCGTTACCGTATCCAGGCGGCATTGCAGCAATTCGGCACACTCGATGGCATCCGACAGGCTATGCTCGGAAGAATATTTTGACGGCAGCATGACGCACCAGACCCGGTCCGGGCCCAGGGCATCCACGGCAACGGCGGCGCTGAGGGCGGAATCTATGCCCCCCGACAGGCCCAGCACGACGCCCGGGAAGCGGTTCTTGTTGACGTAATCGCGCAGGCCCAACGTCATGGCCCGATAAATCGCGCTCAGGCCCTCGTGAGGCGCCGCTACCGGCCCCTGGGCACAGACCCAGTCGTCATCCACCCGGCGCCACGCGGTGATGGCCAGACCGGAGGCGAAGGTAGGCATTTGCAGGGCCAGGGAATGGTCTGCGTTGATCACAAAACTGCCGCCATCAAACACCAATTCGTCCTGGCCGCCGACCTGATTGACATAGACTATGGGCAGATGGGTTTCTAAAATCCGCGCCACGGCATGGTTCAGGCGCACATCAAACTTACCGTCCTCGAAGGGGGAGCCGTTGGAGACAATTAATATTTCGGCGCCGGTCTCCGCCAGGCATTCGCATACATCCGGCGTCCAAATATCCTCGCAAATCGGCACGCCCAGGCGGATACCACGAAAATTGACCGGTCCCGGCAAGGGTCCGGCGGCGAACACCCGTTTTTCGTCGAATACGCCATAATTGGGTAGATCATGCTTGTACCGCACCGCGGCAATTTCGCCCCCGTCCAACAGCAACACCGCATTGTGCAACAACCCCTCGCTGCGCCAGGGTGCCGTGACCAACAGACCCGGCCCGCCGTCCGCTGTTTCCGCTGCCAGATCCTGCATGGTAACCGCCACCGCATCCTGGAAGGCGCTCTTTAACACCAGATCCTCCGGCGGATAGCCGCACAGCACCAATTCGCCAAAGACCACCAAATCCGCGCCGAGGGCGTTGGCCTCGCGCCGCGCCGCACGCACCAGGTCCGCATTGCCGGCAATATCGCCGACCGTTGGATTGATCTGCGCCAGCGCAATTTTCAGTTCATTCGTCATGGCGGTTGTTTAAGACCAACCGGCGTATTTCTCAACGCCGTATTTGCCTCTTGCCTTCGGCCTTGATTTCAGAATAACGCTCACCGGCTTAGCGCATCGCCCTCCCGCCAGGGTGAAAGCTGACCGGCATAAACTCCCGGCCCCTTGCGGAAATGGGCGGCCTCTTCCAGCGTCTCGACAAACGGCATGTTCGAAGGGTAAAGCCGCGCGCCACGTGGCCGCGCACCGGCTTTCGAGACATGTCCCCACAGCGGATGGCCGACGACCTCCTCGGCAATCGCGGTGGCGTCAATCAGCTTGTCCAGGTCGTAGCCTGTTTCGATCCCCAGTTCGTGGCACAAATTTACGAAATCCTCGGTCGGCACGTGGCCCGCGGCGCGGCCATTGCCGCAATAGGGGCAACCGCCCATGCCGCCCAATGATGTATCAAATTCCCGCACGCCCAACTGCAACGCCTCGTAGTAGCTCGCCAGCGTCACGCCGCGGCTGTCGTGCAAATGCATGTGAAAATCCGTGATCTCCGGCCAGCACTCCTGGATGGCAAGCAGGGTCTCGCGGACCTCGTTGGGCATGTTCCAGCCCATGGCGTCAAAGAAGCCGCATTTTTTCACCTTGAACCCGGCATCATGCCATTTTCCCATCAACAGCGCGAGCAGGTCCATCCGTTGCGCCAGGGAAAACGGGCCTTCGAAGTTGGAACCAAAGGGATTGCCCAGGCCGACCGCACCAAATTCGGCGTCGCCGTCCCGGGCGGCAGCAACGGCCGCATCCAGCCCGGCGAGCTGCTGGGCTTGGGTGCGATTATAATTACGTCGCGCGAATGTGTCGCAAAGCTCTACATTGGTGCTGAACTGTTTCCCGCGCACGTCGATCTTGGGATAGTATTGATCCGCCCGTTCGAAGCCTCTGCGATTGAACACGGCCGCTGTGTATTTTACCCCCGGCTTCGGCACGAAACGTTCCGCGATCTCGTCAATGCAGGCCATTGACGGCGTCCATTTCGGATGCGCGAATGAACCGATCGAGATGACTTTCGCGCCGGTCTCGCCCAGCGCATCCAACAACCGCAACTTCTCGTCCACGGATATATCAGCGCTCTCGATCTGTAGGCCTTCACGCATCGTGTCGTCGGTGATCACGACGGATTTTGGCAGCTTGCTCATGATGAAGTTCTCTCCCATACCTCTGCTTTTATTTACCAAGTGGCTCCAGCCCTGTTGAATGTTCACCATTTTAGCCGAGCCAGAGCATGAAACAGGTCAGTGTCAAAGACACTTAGTATAGCATGGGACTTCAACCGGAAAATACATGGGATAGGCACGACCGATGCGCAAAACTGTAAGATATATCCAGGCCATTATATTGTTGCCGATGATCCTATTCGCCGGTGACGTGGCAGCCCAGATGCTGCGGCCGGCCCGCGCGGTCTACGACCTGAAACTCGACCAAAGCCGGCAGAGCCCTGGTGTCAATGCCGCTAAAGGTCGCCTGGTGGTGGAATTGATCGAGAGCTGCGACGGCTTCATCTTTAACCAGGGCTTCATCACCAACTTCACCAGCAGTGATGGACAGGGTCTTACAGCTAATATGCAGGCATCGGTTTGGGAAAGCACGGACAGGCGCTCCGTTCGTTTCAATTTGGTGAATCGGAACAGCGGCAATACCGTGAAAAAGGAACAGGGCCGGGGCGATTTGACGGCCGATGGCAGCGGTAAGGGCGTCTGGCATCTGCCCAAGGCGCGGGAACTGGCCCTGCCCAAGGGCACGATGTTCCCCATCAGCCATAACCGTGCCGTGCTGAAACATGCCCTAAGCGGCGGCCGCGGCTTTGAAGTCGCCCTATTCGATGGCAGCTACGAAGCCGGCTATTATCAGGCCTCGGTGTTCATCGGCAATCCGTCCCAGGGGCAAAAGGGCCAAGGCAATAAATTGCTGGCAAAAGATCTGACCAGTTGGCCAATACGCCTAGCCTATTACCACTATGATGACGGCCTTGGCGTGCCGCAGTTCGAAGTCGGCTTCACCTTGTACAGCGATGGCGTGGTTGATGATCTAATTTTGGATTACTCGGAATTCGGCCTGACCGGACGCCTGGTGGAGCTGGAATATATCGATAAAATAGTGTGTAAATAATTCTATTTACAACTTATAGTGGTAGTCCCCGGCCCTTGCCGATGGCGTCGGTGCCGAAGCGTTCACGCACCCGGTCCAGGGCGCGTTCCGCATCCGCCTGGCGTTCGGCGCCGGGCTCAGCCAGATTGAGAGGGTCCGCTTCCAGGCCATCGACCAGACCGCTGAGGCCGACGCCTAAAAGCCGGTAGGAAGTTCTCCCGGCGTTATCGCTAATTACCTTGGCCAGCATTTCCCCACCTCGTCGGTAGATGGTACCCGCCAATTGGGTGGGATCGAGCAGACGGCGGCTACGGGTTAGTATGCTGAAATCCGCGCGCCGTAATTTCAAGGTCACCGTGGTACCCGCTAAACCGGTGCTTTTGATACGGCCGGCAACCCGGTCCGCCTGACGCCAGAGGATTTTTTTCAGCTCGTCGCCATCGGAAATATCGTGATGGAAAGTGGTCTCCGATGAAATGCTCTTGGTCGGCCGATTGGCGCTGATCCGGCGTGGATCTTCGCCACGCGCGAACTGGGCCATCCTCAAGCCCATGGCACCATAGCGGGCAATCAATACCTCTTGCGCGATAGCCTGCAGTTGCCCCACCGTAATGATCCCGTCCTTGGCCAGACGCTTCTGCAGGGCCTTGCCCGCACCCCAGATAATGGCCACCGGCTGCCTGGCCAGAAAATTGACCGCCTCGGCCTGGCCAATCACGGCAAACCCCCTGGGCTTGTCCAGGTTGGACGCAACCTTGGCCAGGGACTTGTTGTAGGACAGCCCGATTGAGGCCGTGATACCCACTTCCGCCTCTATCCTTTTGACGATCATGGCGGCGGTCGCTGCCGGGGATTGGTGGTGCAACCGTTCCGTCCCGATCAAATCCAAAAACGCTTCGTCCAGTGACAATGGCTCCACCAGCGGTGTGTAGTCCTTCATGATGGTCCTGATCTGGTGCCCGACGGCGGCGTATTTTTTCATATCAGGGGGAATTACCACCGCCTGGGGACAGGCCTTGCGCGCCTTGAACATGGGCATGGCCGAGCGGACGCCAAAGGTGCGCGCGATGTAACAAGCGGCGCTGACCACGCCGCGATGGCCGCCACCGACGATCACCGGCCGGTCCGCAAGAGCGGGGTTATCCCGTTTTTCAACATTGGCGTAGAAGGCATCGCAATCGAGATGGGCAATACCCAATTGCAATAATTCTGGGTGTCGCAACAGCCGCGGCGAGCCGCAGGTTCGGCAGCGCCCGGGCGTCTGCGCGCTGGGCGCAACGGCAAGACAGTCGCGGCACATCGCCGTCATGGCTGGGCGCGGCCTTGGGGCGGCCAGAGCCGGGCCGCGCCCCGGACGCCGGAGGAATCGCCATGTTCGGCTTGCACCAATCTGGTCGAAAGCTGATCAGAGAGGGCAAACGCCCCCCACAAAACCGGTACCCGGTCATATAGCCGGGCAATGTTGGAGAGGCCGCCGCCCAATACGATCACCGCCGGGTCCAGGATCGAGACAACCATGCCCAGGGATTTTGCCATGCGCCGCTCATAGCGCACCATGCAGGCCTCCGCCCCGGCATCACCCAGCCCCGCCAGGGCGGTGATTTCATTAGCGTTCAAGGCGTCGCCCGTCATCGTCTTGTAATCGAGGCTTAACCCCGGGCCTGACAAAAACGTTTCGATACAGCCCCGCCGGCCGCAATAACAAGGGGGGCCAGGACGTTCATCGTCTTCGGGCCAGGGCAGCGGCA
>Ga0209089_10002379_pt1 | contig 16672 bp, 25 predicted proteins | sample ArcticOcean_MG_C_FD_187431 | JGI IMG/M metagenome (GOLD analysis project Ga0209089, IMG submission 187431) | Marine microbial communities from western Arctic Ocean - ArcticOcean_MG_CB2_150 (SPAdes) (version 2) | ecosystem: Environmental > Aquatic > Marine > Oceanic | place: Arctic Ocean: Canada... | reverse complement strand
ACTGAAGATATTAGAAAGAGAAAGGGATTAAGTCCAAATCCTCCAGAACCATCTGAATTCATCGATAGAGACTAATGGTGAAAATCGAAACCTTTGATGCAACAACTTTTTGGAATAAATCTTACGCACATCAACGTGGTAAGTTGTTAAAACGTGTACAAGTACCAGATGATCAAATTAAAATTTTAGTAAACAAACCATATCTTGAGCTTCCTGCACCGCTTAGATATGAAATAGAAACAAGTGGAATTAAAAAAACAGAACTTGGTTAGGCCAACTTTTTATTCTTGTAATGGCATTATACGTATTAGGTATCTTGGCCTTCAACTTTTACTAGTCTTGGATTCGGAAAAGATACTATTTTTGCCTCTTTTAGTTTTTTACATAGATTTCGAATTGTGACGCTACTAATGTTTGCCACTTTTGATATTTGGGTTTGTGAAACATTTTCGTTGTTTGAAATTACAGCCAAATAAACTACTGTTGCAGCCATTGCAACTGGATTTTTCCCGCTTGTAATCATTAATTCTTCAGCTTTAATTAAGAATTTTATTGCATCTCTTTTTGTTTTCTCAGATGCACCTGCTTCGGTTGTAATTCTTGTTATGAAATTTACAGGATTGTATGTCTCAAGTGTTAGGTCAAGTTCTCGTACCAACATTCTGTAAATTCTATGTATACTCGTTCTTCGTAGATTTGTTGCGTTTGCAACATCTTTTATAGTTCGTGGCGTATTTGTGAATCTGCACGATGCATACACACATGCGCTCAAAATTACTGGTATACTTCTACCTCTTCCAATCTTTCTTGAAAGAGTTTTTCTGTAAATATATGCTGCTTGCTCAACTGCTGCATCCGTAAGTGATAATTTTGCTTTTAGACCTTCTAATAATGTGAATGCTTTTTGCATATTTCTATGACCTGGTAATGCCTTACTGTTTTTATCCCACATTCGTAAACGATAAAATGTTCTTTTCATTTCTCCGCTAAGATTCTTTCCTGTTGAATCTTTATCTGTCTGTTGGATTACGGTGGACAATCCCATATCATTGAATGCGAGTGTTGATTTTCTTCCAGTTCTAGACTTTGCCATATAATCTTCACCTGATTGTGCGGATGATTCAGGTCCAAGTTCTGCTACATTTTCTGCTATGACCTCTCCACATGATGAACACATTACTTCTCCCGTATTACTATCGGTAACTAAGAGAATGTCTTTTCCCTTACTGTTTTTACAAACATGATCATTAGATTCAGAATCTTTATTCACTGACTTCATATGGTGTTTTGAACTTATTAGGAATGGCTTCTAGTGTTAATTTTTTTCATTTAGCACTATTTTCAGAATTATCTTGATGATGCAAATTCACCATGATAAATGACATTTCTTTTAGAAATTCATATTCTTCATTAGACCATGAATACTTGTTGGCATTATCCCAAAAATCATGTTCTCGGTTGGATTCAAATTCCTCACTTTGCATATCAACTGATGGATTTTGATCTATAATACGTAAATTGCCTCTTCTGATTGACAAAAATGCTCAAAAAAATTGATCCATTCGTACTAGAAAATTGGTTTTTGACTAAGTTTGGGTCAAACATATCTGTAAAGTATAAGATTTACGCATACGATTCCACTCTAAGGTATGAAAGCAAGATTTGATGGAAAATGCAAAAGCTGTGGCGATGATATCCGTAAAGGTAAGGAAATCGCTAAAAATGCTGATGAGGTTTGGGTTCATAAACACTGTGTTGAAGAATTAGTGGATTTACCTTAAATCATATATCCGCTGTTTTTTTATTTTTATCATGCTAATCAATCCTGTAGACTTACTACTCTGGACATTTAGAAGAAATGAAAATGACGTTGTAAAATTATATGATGCATTATCTCCAATAATGGAGGTCTCTATTGGTGGGGATATGCTTAATTTTGGTTATTGGGATGATTCTACGCTTCATCCAGTTGATGCACAAAAAAGACTATGTGATGTGGTTGGGAATATGGCTGAAATTTCATCTGCAAATGCCCTTGCAGATGTTGGGAGTGGTATTTTGGGCCCTGCAAAGATTTGGAGTTCTCAATACCCTTCATTACAAATCTCTTCTGTAAATGTAAATTTCTCACAATTAGCCTCAGTTGTTCCTGGTAACATTTCAAAACTAAACTCTACTGCAAGACTGCTTCCTTTTGCTAATTCTTCATTAGATCGTGTAATTGCATTAGAATCTGCACAGCACTTCAAACCTATTGAAGATTTTTTTTCTGAATCAAATCGTGTCTTGAAAGATGATGGGATTCTTACGCTTGCAATACCTACTGCAACAGATGATTCTATCTTGAGTAATCTTGGCATTTTGAAATTCACCTGGTCCTCAGAACACTATTCACAAAAACAGATCATAGATAAAATTTCTCAAAATGGATTTGATATTGTAGAATCAAACGATATTGGGAAAAATGTCTATTCTCCATTAGCTGAATATTACATTAACAATCGTGATGATTTACGAAAAAAGATTCTTACTCGTTATTCTAGATATGTAGAAAAAATTATTTTCGAATCAATGAAAAAAATGCAATCTGCATCTGAAACAGGATTGATAGGTTATTTGACGCTAAAATGTAAAAAATTAGCACTAGACTCACGATAGTGCATAACTATTAAATATAATACTTGGATAGTTACTTCATGGGCGCATCATGTAAAGGAATATGCACACAGCACAAAATAACGACAGTTCCAAACTCTCAAAAATACCAATTTGGACTAAAACGTTGCAGTTGGTGCGAAGTATGGCTTGAAACTGAAGCAATTCGCTGCTCTTGTTGTAAAATGATCCTGAGAACAAAATCAAGAAACAAAAAAAGAGTAATATCTGTAGAATCCACCACTGCTGCATAAAATGAATTCTACATCTCAAATTAAAGAGATTTTAAAAAACTCCTCGATTAAACCAGTAGTCATAGTTGGTGCGGGCGTCGGTGGATTATCTATTGCGACACTTTTGGTACATGACGGACACAATGTTTCAGTTTATGAAAAATCTGACCGAGTTGGAGGGCGTACGGCTTCTATGAAATTCAAAAACCATATTTTGGATAATGGATTTCATATTATGCCATTTTACAAAAAATCTGCAATATATGAAATTCTAAAAGATGTCAAAATTGAATCTAAACTTAAACTTGCAATTGTTGATAAAATCGCATTTTATGATAATGGATTCCATACATACCCAAAAGGAATTACAGACATTCTCAAAATGTCATTAATTCCATTCAAGAGTAGAATTTCATTATTGAAAATTTTACTTCCAATGGCATTTACTAGTATGGAAAAAGCAGAAAAATTAGACGCTGTACCATTAACACAAGTAACCTCAAAACTTGATTTTCATTCTAAGCAGTTTTTTAATGCTGTATGCATTCTTGCATTTGCAGATACTCCTGATCACATCTCTCTTGGTGAATTTGCAAGGACTATAATCCGTGCAAATCCCTTCAAAGGTGGAACAAGTGAATTTGCTTACCCTGACATGGGTGGATATGACCGAATTAGTGAGGTTATGGCAAATTATGTCAAAGAGAAAGATTCGGAAGTAAATCTTGGATCTTCTATCAAAAAAGTGATTATCAAAGATAGAAAGGTCACTGGGGTTGAACTGCTTGATGGCAAAATACTTGAAACTGACTGTGTGATTATTTCATATCCTGCATATAATGCAATAAATCAATTATTTGACCCTGGAGTTTTTGATGATGATTTTATCAAAAAAACAAATCGACTAAACAAAACCACTTCTGTAGTGGAAGTTCATTTTGCATTATCAAAAAGACTTGATGAACGTCAGGTTGTATTTCCAGTAGGTGAAAATTATGTTTCAAAAGGAATATTTTTTATTTCAAATATTACTCCATCAGTATCTCCAAAAGGTGAGCATCTCATTATAGTTGGCACCCCTGTAAAGCCTGAAGAGACTGAAGATCCTATAAGAATTAAAGAAATTGTTTCAAAAATGAAACAAGAACTGTCTGAAATTTATCCTGATTTTAATGACTCCTTATTATGGGATAGGCCTATGGCTTGGAAACTTGTGGAGGCAGTGGTAAAAGAACCGGGTTTGGTTTGGAAAAACAAAATGCCACATTCTGTGTCAAATGTTGACGGATTGTTTTTTGTAGGTGATTCGACTATTAGTTATGGTATTGGAACTGATTCTGCAGCACACAGTGCGGTTTTAGCACATCCGTTGATACAAACACATCTATCTTCATTATGAGTGATCTTTTGCATAATTTGCAAACTCATCTAAAACCATTTTCATACTACTTTCTATCTTACTCTTAGCGAACATTCCTAAAATTTTAAGTCCACCTGATAATACAAAATCAACCTCGATTGTAACCTTTGTCTGTTCTCCCACTTTTTCATATGTTTCATCAAAGACTGTACCTTTTGCTTGCCCATCTAGCATTTTGACAATATGCCTATCTGGTTTTTCCACAACATGCTCTGTAGTAACGCTGACTGTCTTTCCTAGAAATCTTAAGGTTTCAAAAATTGTTGTTGTATTACCATCTCTTTCAACTATTTTTAATTCTAGAAAATATTCTGGAAGAATTTTTGTAAATTTTTCATAATCTGTACTGATTGCAAAAAATCTATCTCTATCAATATCTACTAATTTTGTAAATGAAAATTTTGGCATACACTATATCATAATTTATCGAATTAAAATCTAAAGATTCCAAATGTTAGGCACTAGTTGCACAATTAGCACTTGTTTATATGTTGTAATTGTGCTGAAAGATTAATGAAAGCATTACTCGCGGGAATTGCAGGCGTTTTACTATTGACCTCCATGGTCGGTAGTGTAGATGCCGCTAATGTCCCTGATTGGGTAAAGAATAATGCAGGATGGTGGGCAGAAGGCCAAATTGACGACACTGCATTTGTTTCTGGTGTTCAATACATGATTGAAAATGGAATAATCAATGTTCCATCAACTACCCGAAGTTCAGGTGCTTCTGATACCATTCCAACTTGGGTAAAGAATAATGCCGGATGGTGGGCAGACGGCACACTAACTGAAAATGAGTTTGTCAATGCACTTCAATATTTGATAAAGATGGGCATCATGCAAGTTAGCGCAAGCTCTGTAGGTGACGACGGTGCATTAAAATCACAATATCAATCTATACCTAAAGAAACTACTAAATCACAATCATCTGGAAATACAGATCTTGACGAAATGTTAGTAAAATGTCAAGGAGGTGAAAATAAAAGAGAAATCCGTGAATGTGAAAAAGTAATCAAAGATGAATATAAAATAAAAACATACCAGAATAGTGGTGAAAAATTCCAACTTGGTAATGTTGCATACTATTATGTATCAGATTGGAAAGAGGAAACTAAAAAGGGAGTTAAAGAATACAATAACATTGCATACACTGCAACCGGACAACCTCTCCTAAACTTACAAATAATGGTTCAAAATACCGGTTCTTCCTCAAATGAAACTCTAATGTGTACTAGTCCATCCATTTGTAATTATTCTGTATGGGATGGAGGACACAAATGGGTAAACTCTGGTTCTGACTTTACATCTGGTAATGTCGTAATAAAACCAGGACAATCTAAATTTGTTAATATGTTATGGGGCCCTGCAATAGGTTATGGTAGTTATGAAAATTTTGAATATGACTCTGGTAAAGATTACTATTTGCGAATTGCAGAACCATTTGGTAAATTAGATCTTCCATTGAATCTAATAGTTGTACCATAATATCTCTCTTTTTCTTATGATGAATAATGGCTGACATTGTTTGGGGAACTGTAACCAAAATCATTTCAACAAATTCTTTTGAGATGAATGTCTCACATCAAAAGGACACCAATGGTGATAGTTATCAAGATATAGAAGAAATTCACTTTACCCAAATTGATATTCCAAGCATTCCTGTAGATGAGAGTTCTAGAGATATTTTGCAAATTGAACAAAATCTTAAAGATAAGTTTGTAAAATGTGAAATCTCAGGCAGGAATTCTGAAAATAGACTCGTATGTTCTGTATCCCATTCTGGTGCTGGGGGATACTGATGTGGACTACTCAAATCTTAAGGGAAGCAACAAATTCTACCTATACTGATCTAGTATCTGGAAAAACTCCTGCTCTAATTGTACCTAATGTATTATCCAGTTCATTTTGCATTTCATTATCTAGAAAAATACTGAAGACAAATCTCATGGGAGTTAATCTGGGAATATCTAAAAAAATTGGAACATCTCTGAGTTCTCACATTTATAAAAAATCAGAATATTTCTCAAACGCTTTATTATCCAATCAAACTCTCAAAAATCTATTTTCAGATAATGTTTCCCCAATAGATGTAATGCAACAAACAATTTCAAAAATTTCACAAAAAAAAATATCTTCTGCATTTGAAAATGAAATGATCTATTCTATCGCAATGATTAGAATTCATGAACATGGTGATTCTGTGCATCTGCATCGAGATAATTCTGATTTTGAGATGTCTGAATATGGAATAAGTAATCTCAAAAATCAACTATCTGCAATTCTTTATCTTCAATCACCACTTAATGGTGGTAAATTAACAATCTATAATAAAATGTGGAACAAAAACGATGAGCAGATGAGATGTCCTGAGTTTGGGTATTCTTCAGATTTAATCAAAAATGTACCTCAAAAAAATATATTTCCTATTGCTGGTAACATGGTTATCTTTAATCCAAAATTATATCATAAGGTGGAATCAGTAATTGGAATTAAATCTCGTATATCTTTAGGATTCTTTTTTGGTGAAATGTCAAAAAATCATCTTTGCTCTTGGACATGATTACTTAACAAATATTTCCATAGTGTCAAATTTTATTTCATTATTAAGAATTTCTTGAAAAATTAAGTCTGAGTCTATCTCCAACTTTTTTGCTGTACATTTGAATTTAACATAATCCTGAACATAAACTTTGGATGCAGCTGATAACCTAACCAGTATTTCGTTATCAGCAACTCCAAATACTGGAAATGGAACTTTGATAACTTTCTCATTTTTTTGTGCATGGATCCTTATAGCATATTCTTCATTATGAAATATGGCTTTCCCTTCAAAACTATTCTTATTTTTGGTAAGATACTTTACTTTCAGCTTGAGTGGTAATTTTAGCTTCATGATTATATTCCAAAAAATTGATATTTAATAAACAAAAACAAAAATTCAGTGTTAGCACTAGTAATTGAGGCTAAAAATAATTACTAGGTAGAATAATCTTCATCCGTTAAATCTTCAAATATCCATAAATCATCATGCAGAAAATTGTATTTATTGGATTGTTTTGCTTATTGATGCTTCCTGCATCCGCATTTGGGCATAAATTGATTCCTACAGATGGTACAAACATTGATTATGAATCTGCATTAGAAATTCCAAATCCAGTAGTATCGTGGGCAATGTATGAGGAATTAGAAGATACTGCATTGTTTTACAAATTTGAAGCAAAAAAAAATGATAGACTTTACAGCAGTATTGTAATTCCAAAATTAGATCACTTGGAAGGGTTTACTCCTTCTCTTGTATTGATAGGGCCTTCAACGTTTCTTGAATTGATAGATAATCTTAAAGTATTGGACACTGACAAAAATTTCGATTATTACATTCCTGAAGGTTATGATGCATATGTCTTTGATTACAATGGTCAAATTCCATCAAAAGAGTTCTATGAGCCATTTGGACAAATCACATATTGGGAACGTCAAGAAATTGATCTTGAGATAGAAGCGCCTGGCACATACTATTTGGCGGTCTTTGATAAAACGGGTTATAATGGAAAACTCGCTCTTGCCATTGGATATGTGGAAGACTTTTCTGGGAATGACTTTTTAACTGTCTTGCCAAACGCATGGCTTGAATCAAGATATTTCTCTGAAGATTTTACTCCTCTTGTAATATTTATTGGAATTATATCTGGTATTTTTACATTAATTGGATTTTTAATATACAGAAAAACTAAACAATAATGAATATTATCTAGGAAAAATATCTCACAACAATGGATAAAAAATTCCAAAAAATGCTCGAACAAGCATCTGATCTTGCAGATGATGAAGAATATGAAGAAGCGATGCTTCTTTATGATAAAGTTCTGGATTCGGATCAGAGAAATATTTCTGCATTATTGGACAAAGCAGCAACTTTACAACGAATGGAAAAAAATTCACAATCTTTTCAAATATATGATTCAATTTTAAAAGAGGAACCAAAAAACTTGGATGCCTTAATTGGAAAAGGAACTTTACTCCATGCAAAATCAAAATTCCATGATGCCGTCAAATGTTATGATTTTGCTCTAAAAATTAGGCCTCATTTTGCAATGGCACTAGCATGCAAAGGGATGTCTCTTGGTGAGATGGGTGAACTTGACTATGCTTTAACTTGCTTTAAAAAAGCCCTTACAATAGACAAGGATTATGATTTGGCAAATATGGGCAAACAAAAGGCACTTGAATTGTTAAAATCACAAAAATCTAAAAAATAGAGACATCGCCTGGGGCGGCCCCCCTCTTATCTTCATTCTCATGATATTCAAAAAAATCCTTATGTTTTGATTCTTGATGTTTTCTTAGATTTTCATAGTCATCAAATGTATCGTGACATAAAAAGCACTTTGGCTTATCTTCGTCAACTAATGGTAATACCATACTAAAACTTGTGTTGCATTGTTTTATATTTTCACTGTTATCAAGTTAATCATGTTAGAAGAATTGGTTGGAAATTCAACTGCAATTGAACATGCCATAAATGGCGAAGAATTGACATTTGATGACGGTATGGAAATACTAAATGATGATAATCTTCATATTATAGGGGCTGCCGCTGATATCGTTAGAAAAAAACTTGTAGGTGACGCTGTCTCTTTTGCAGCATCCTATTACATGAATTATACAAATCTATGTGCTGCAAGCTGCCAGATGTGTGCATTCTATCGTAAAGGTGGAGAAGAGGATGCTTACACACTTACTCCTAATCAAATAGAAAAACGTGTAGCAGCTGCAAAAGATTTGGGTGCAACTGAAGTGCATATTGTTGGTGGGTTTCATCCTGACTTACAACTTGATTATTATGAAGAGATGATGTCTGCAATAAAGCAAAAACATCCTGACATGACTATCAAGGCATTTACTGCAGCAGAAATTTTCTATCTCTCAAAATTAACAAAAAATTCTATCACTGAAATTTTATCTAGATTAAAAGATGCAGGACTTGACTCAATGCCTGGGGGCGGGGCTGAACTATTTCATCCTGATGTTAGATCAAAAATTATTCGAGGAAAGTGCACTGGTCAAGAATGGCTTGACACAATTGAGATTGCACATAATCTTGGAATTAAAAGCAATGTTACAATGCTTTATGGTCATATAGAAAAACCAGAACATGTCGTTGATCATTTGATAAAAATTAGAGATCTGCAAAAAAAGACTAATGGTTTCATTACATTAATTCCATTAAAATTCAGTCTTGATAATACTGAACTTGAAAAAGAACATCAAGTTACACATGAATCATCTTCAATTTATGACCTAAAAATTATTGCACTGTCAAGATTGATGCTTGCACAAACACTCAACAATATTTCTGTATATTGGGTTGCTTATGGAACAAAATTTGCACAGGTTGCATTATCCCATGGAGGAAATGATTTAGTGGGAACCGCATTTTCTGAGGAAATTTATCGTGCGGCAGGCAAGCCTACTAATTCTTCATTATTAGAACTGGCAACGTTGACAAAAGAGATTGGTCGTACTCCAATTCAAAGAGATACATTTTTTGAAACACTTCAAACCTTTACTTAGCTGCCGGTTTTTTTTCTGTTTTCTTTGCATCGCCTTTTCTTTTCTTACGTGCTCCAAAACTAATCAATATTAGAAGAAACCCAATTCCAACTACGATGCCTGCAAGTGTTGTAAAATCTTTATTTTCTCTTTCCTGAGTTAAAAATTCTGCAATCTCGTCATCAGTCATTCCTTCTCTACCGATTGGTGTCCTATCTGTTAGTATTCCTGAAAGTGCTATTCCGACAATAATCATTGCCACTCCTCCTGCTAAAATTTTCTTATCTACTAGCATAACATCATTTAGGGAATGTAGATTTAATATATAATTCTCAAAACCTCTACATATGTCGCAACTTCCACATTTCACCAGTAAGGCATTTCTTGCTCCAATGGCTGGTGTCAGTGATCCTGCGCTACGTATAATGTGCAAAAAAATGGGTGCAGGACTTGTTGTAACTGAATTAACCAGTGTAAATGCAATAGTTGCAAAACACGAACAGCTAGAATCTCAATCAAAAGATATAACTGAATTTATAGAATTTTCTGAAAAAGAGCGACCGTTATCTGTTCAACTATTTGGTTCTGATATTCCTGCACTAGAAAAGGCTGCAAAAATTGTGGCGCCGCACTTTGATATGATTGATTACAATATGGGGTGTCCTGCACCGCACATTACAAAACAAATGGCAGGTGGAGCACTATTACAAAATTCTGATCTAACTCGAGAAATATTTCGCACATTAGTAAACACTGTGAAAAAACCAATATCTCTGAAAATGCGAATGGGGGTTACAGAAGAAAATAAATCACTTTTCTTAGAAATTTCAAAAATTGCAGAACAAGAAGGAATTCAAATGATGACGCTGCATCCACGAACTGTATCTCAAGGATATTCTGGCCATTCTGACTGGGATATGATAAGAAAATTAAAAGAAAACGTATCTGTTCCTGTAGTTGGAAATGGTGACATCACATCTCCTGAAATTGCAAAAAAAGTTCTTGATTATACTGGTTGTGATTATGTAATGATAGGAAGAGGTGCAATGGGTAACCCTTTCATTTTTGAACAGATTAATGATTATCTTGAATCCGGGACATACAAACAATATTCGCTTACAGATAGATTAGAAGCATTTGTCACATATCTTGAATTTACATCTAAATACAATATTAGATTTGCAAACATAAAACAACAGGCAATAAGATTCACAAAGGGTACTGTAGGTGCTGCACAACTTCGAAATAGACTCAGTACTACAAAAAACACTGATGAACTAAAAGAAATGCTTTTACAAAAAGTAACCGCTTAATCACTTGTAAAGGTCAAATTCTGGACTTCTTTGTTGATTTTTTACTTCTGACATTACTGCTTTTACAACCTCATTGTGATTGTATGTCAAATGTCTGAGAAACTTTGCTGATACGTCTGCTCTTACCTCATCTTCATCAAAAAGCATTTCTTCGGATGATAATTCAGTCATCATCTCTTTGCATTCTCTACATGGCTCAAAGTCCAATAAAAGCTTCATAGATATTTTTAGCCTCTGCATAATAAATACTAGATGTTGATAGGCTCGGAATTAAAATTCTTCGTCATCAATGAAAAGTCCAGAGTAATCATATGTCGAATCAGTGTTTGGATTTGTTTTCATGTATACTGTAAGTGAATTTTGGATATAAGCAGTATGAACAATTTATCTTTGATTCATTTTTTATAATGGTTTTGAAATTTTTAACTCAAACTCTGGAATCAGGCCCTTTTGTTTTGCCATCTCAAACATTAGCCTAACTGCTTTTTCTCCAGATTCCCCCATGTCTACTGTCACCTCATTGACGTACATGAGTACAAATTTTTCAATCAATTCTCTTGACTTTCCTCTACTGTATTGCATGGCATAATCAAGTGCATCTTTGATGTTATTTCTTGCAAATTTAATAGAATCCTGTAAATACAAATCAAACTTGTTAATCAATTCTGGACCTAGTTTTTCACTCATCACATTAACACCTAGTGGAACTGGTAATCCTCCTGACTCCTTATGCCACCATTCTCCCACATCAAGAATTCTCTGTATTCCTTCTTGTTCAAATGATAGTTGTGTTTCATGAATTACCAATCCGACATCTACCCTGCCACTTTTAACAGCTTCTGGAATATCGCTAAAGTTCATTTCAACATAATCGAATTTACCAATCATTAACTGTAATAGTAAATGCGCAGAAGTCATTTCTCCTGGAACTGCAATCTTTGATTTTTTTATCTCCTCGATTGTCATTGGTTTTGTTGCAGTTACAATTGGTCCATACCCAATTCCAAAACTGCCTCCACTTCTCAACATCACATAATTTGGGATGTATGCACAAGCATGTACTGAAACTGCGGTTACATCCAATTCTGGATTCTTTGCTTTTCTGTTCAATTTTTCAATATCTTCTATGACATGTGTCACCGAAAAATCATCCGATTTCACTTTATCTGTAAACATTGCATAAAACATGAATGCATCATCTGAATCAGGCGTATGTCCTACAGAAATATCCACAATTCTGAAGTATATTTCTCGTAATAATAACCAAAGTTTTCGACATATATTAATACAAAATTGTAATTATACAATCAATAATGATTTGCTCCAGCTGTGAAAACCACAAACACTTTGAGTGTATTGATTGCCAAAATAATCACACAACCGAACTCTGTAATTGTGATTGTCATTTAACCGCACACGAGCATGACGATTAACATATTAGTTCAAAAAATAATTTTTTACCATGGAAGATGATCCCCATTCCGATAAAGAAATTTTAGAAATTTTAAAGATGAAAAAGGTAGCCGTAGTTGGAATGTCAAAAAATCCAGATAAGGCTGCACACTATGTACCAAAATATTTGCATGAAAATGGATATGATATTACTCCTGTAAACCCAAACTCGGATGTAATACTGAAAAAACAATGCTATGATGAAATTACAGACGTTCCGGATGAGATTGACATTGTAGATGTGTTTAGACCATCAGATCAAGTACTATCAATTATCAAAAAAGCAATAAAGAAAAAACCCAAAGTCATCTGGCTTCAAGAAGGAATACATGATGAAGAAGCAGAAAAACTTGCACGTGATGCGGGAATTGATGTTGTCTTTAACAGATGTATGTTGGCGGAACATAGACGGTTAACATAATGTCTAATAACTCATTTCAAGCATTTTACGAAGAGCTGAAACTTTTGGTAGAAAAATTTGAGAGAAAACAGACTCAGATAAAGATGGAATCTGATCTTGATTATGATTCGGTAAAAATTTTTGGAGAAAAGATGGACTCGGTTACAAGAGCAAAACTTGGAGTAGAGGATGCAGCAGAATTGGCATATACGACAGCAGAACATCATCCATACTGGGGTGTATTATACAACTGCACTGAAATTACAAAAACGATTCTTGAAAAATGGCATGATGAAATCACCTCAGAACAATTAGATGAGATTAAATGGAATTTAAAAGAGATTCAAAATACAATTTCAAATATAGAAAATAAAATCAAAAAATAATCAGATAAATACAATAAACTGGAAACTAATTCATGGTAATCAAAATTGGAATTATAGGAAAAACAAATACTGGTAAAACTACCTTCTTCAATTCTGCCACGTTGGCATCCACTGAAATTTCCACATATCCATTTACAACAAAAAAACCACAGACTGGAACTGGTCAGGCAATCACACTATGTGTTCACATGGAGTTTAACGTACAAGATGAACCAAATAATTCAAAATGTGTTGATGGATGGCGTTACATTCCAATTGAACTAATTGATTTACCCGGATTAATCAAAGATGCATGGAAAGGTAAGGGATTAGGAAACCAATTTCTTTCAATTGCAGCACAATCTGATGCTCTACTACATGTGGTTGATTGTTCTGGAAGCATTGATTCAACAGGAAAAATATCTGAACCTGGTTCTGGTGATCCGGTATCTGACTTTGCCGACATTGAAGAAGAGTTGGTAATGTGGTATCAAAAAATTCTTGAAGGTAATAGAGATAAACTATCTAAAAATATTCGTGATGGTGCAGAAAAAGTTGATGCATTAACTGAATTGTACCAAGGAATCGGTGTCAAAAAGTCACATGTGGTTCAGGCTCTAAAAACTACTAATCTGGAGGGCATAGAATTTGATGATTTTGAGATGGGCCAAACTAAAGAGTTTGCAAAGATTTTACGAAAAATCTCAAAACCTACTTTGATAGTTGCAAACAAAATTGATGTTTCAGGTGCTGACAAGAATTTCAATCGTTTACGTGAAAGGTATAATGAAGTCATTACAGTTCCTGCAAGTGCAGACAGTGAGTTGACTCTGAGACGTGCAGAACAACAGGATTTGATAAAATATTCTCCAGGTTCTGAGCAGTTTGATATTGTTAAACCTGAAGAATTAAACGACAAACAGACAAACGCACTAAACTTCATCAAACAAGATATCATGGGTGAATATATGCGAACGGGAGTTCAATTTGCAATCAATGTCACAGTTTTTAAATTATTAAAAATGAATGCAGTTTACCCTGTTGCTGATGAAAATAGATTATCTGATAAGAAAGGTCACATACTTCCTGATTTGATTTTACTCAAGAATGGTGCAACCGTTAAAGACCTGGCAAATGAAATTCATACCGGATTGTCAAAGGGCTTGTTACATGCAAAGGATTTGAGATATAATCTTCGATTACCAACACACTATCAATTACGAGATAGAGATGTCATATCTTTAGTAAGCGCAACAAAGAAAGCCTCTGGATAAAATTAGTGATTATTCATGGAGTCTGTAAATTTCGTAATCTTAGGTGATCAGTCTATAGCAACTGACTTTGGAAAAAAAGGAACCTCTACTGATTTAACATTATTTGATAGAAAAGAAGCCGAAAAAATTTACACCTTTGTTACACCTAATGGGTTTCCTGAAAAAATTCAACCTCTATTTCAGGCAATTGCACTAGCAGAATATGTAATTTTTCATGTAAATGCACTTGACAAATTTACAGGAGAGCAAATCATTGCATTAGATGCACTTGGAAAAAAAGAGGGAATCTTATCTCATTCGTTTGATGTTGATGAGGCAAGATTAGATTTGATGATAAAGGGAACAGTAATTGAAGGATACAAAAAAGTTGAACAAGATAAGATAAAAGATGAATTGGCAAACTTTACTATTGCAAAAAAAGATGGAAGTACAAGTATTGTAATTGATCACACTTTTGATGTTAAAGGTGTAGGAACCGTGGCATTAGGAAAGGTTCTATCTGGAAAGATTACTCAATATGATAAGATTCAACATCATCCTTCTGAAATTGAGGCAATGGTAAAATCAATTCAGATGCACGATGATGACGTAAAAGAGTCCATTTCTCCTGCTAGAGTTGGACTATCTCTCAAAAACATCAAGCATGATGAAATTACTCGCGGTGATGTATTATCAAATGATACGACAATCAAAACTGTAACTGAAATTAATATTGACTTTAAGCAAAACCAGTTCTTCAAGGCAACATTGGCAGAAAATCAAATGTGTCTTGTAAGTATAGGACTTCAGATAAAGGCTGCAAAGTTTGCATCTATATCTCCTATGAAATTGACATTTGAAAAGCCGGTTATTGTAATGCCCGGAGATGTCTGTGTATTACTAAAACCTGAATCAAATACCGTCCGAATAATTGGAAGCGGTGTTCCACAATGAAACCTGCAAGAGCATGTCCAATATGTCCTGAATGTGGGTCTAAAAAATTTGAAAGGCTAGAAGATGATGGAGTAATGGTTCAATGTACAAGTTGCAAAAAAATCATTACTATGTGATTATCTAGATAGGCATTCTGACAAATCATCATGAAACTTGCTTGCCTGATAATCATTTAGAGTGTCATCTCTGTCTTCAAGTGCAAATCTCTCCATCTCGTCGCATGTCCATTCTTCCCATATACGAGGATTTATGATATTTTCGTCATACATATTAATTCCTACAATGATGACAGGAAGCCCAATTGCAAATACTATGATTATTAACAACTTTACAAACTTGGGATTATCTGTAATCATGAGTATTGTTAGTTAATAGATTATATTTGCTTGACTTGGAATTTCAATATGGCAAAGACATGGAAAGACGCAGACATTAGTCTTGACCCTATCAAAGACCAAACTATTGCAGTAATTGGATATGGAATCCAAGGAGATGCACAGGCAAACAACATGAAAGACTCAGGTCTCAAAGTTATTGTTGGTCTAAGAGACGGGAGTCCAACTTGGAACAAAGCAAAAGATGACGGTCATGAGGTCATGTCCGTAGCAAATGCCACAAAAAAGGCAGACATCGTTCACATTTTACTTCCTGATATGGTTCAAGCCAAAGTATACAAAGAAGAAATTGCTCCAAATCTTTCAGAAGGAAAAGCATTATCATTTTCACACGCAGCAGCTATCTACTGGAAATGGATTGACGCGCCCGAAAACGTTGATCTAATTATGGTCGCACCAAAAGGTCCTGGCTCTAAAGTAAGAGAGACGTATTTGCAAAACTTTGGAACTCCATCAATTGTTGCAGTAGAACAAGACAAGACAGGAAAGGCATGGGACAGAACACTAGGAATTGCAAAAGCAATTGGTAGTGCACGTGCAGGATTAATCCAAACAACATTCAAAGAAGAAGTTGAAACTGACTGGTTTGGAGAACAAGCAGATCTATGTGGAGGTTCTGCATCAATGGTAGTTAACGCATTTGAAACACTGGTAGAAGCAGGCTATCAACCAGAAATTGCAT
>Ga0209089_10002377_pt1 | contig 16678 bp, 25 predicted proteins | sample ArcticOcean_MG_C_FD_187431 | JGI IMG/M metagenome (GOLD analysis project Ga0209089, IMG submission 187431) | Marine microbial communities from western Arctic Ocean - ArcticOcean_MG_CB2_150 (SPAdes) (version 2) | ecosystem: Environmental > Aquatic > Marine > Oceanic | place: Arctic Ocean: Canada... | reverse complement strand
TACCAGTTAGGTGAGCGGTCATGATGAGTGATCTTACCCGTATCGTAGAATAACTTAAAGTCTGAACAGGCTCTGGATCCTTCTACGCAAATCCAGTAGTTGTGACATGTATCACAAGGTGACTCGGTCATTGTCTCGTCGTGCTCCGTATTTTAGATGTTAAAAAGGAGCAGTTTAAAGCCATGCTCAGGGCTGTAATCGCTATAGTTACGAGGGGGTTTTCTCTCGTGTTAGCGACTATACACAGACATACGATCAGCAAATTCAAGTGGTAGATCCTGATTGAATCTGTTGATCAAGCCAGGTCCTGCATCATATTTCTTAATGAGCGCTGGATCTCTTATAACTTTCTCAACAGCTTTCACACGTGAACCACGACCACGAAACCGAAGGTTCTGTCCTTCGAATAGGCCTTTCAAGTGAACTGGAACATCTTTAGCTATAAGTCGTTGCGTCGCGTATTTGCGCATTGTGCATTGCTCTCCGTCGTTGTGTTTGTAGTCTGTTTAAGTTACTGCGTATCCTCCGTGATCGCTCTGAATTGTAAGCGTTACGAAAAGATTCTTGGTTGAACCTAGATTCAGGTTCTGGTATGAACCTCATTTTGATCCTCCTGGGTTGAAGTTACTTAATTCAGGATCCTCTTGAGTGTCATCAATGAATCCAGCCTGCCATCCAACGTGATACGAGTCATATGCCACATCGATAAGATCATCGATCATGTCCTCTCGCTGATCAGGATTATCGCCATGCTGTTCAATAATAGCTTGAACATTAGCTATGATGCGGTTACGAACTCGCCTTGGTATGTCACTGTACACTCTATGTGAATATATCTCGGTCATATAATACCTCCCTTATATATAGTTATTCAGATTATAACTTAGATTAAGTGGCGGAGCGGACGGGACTCGAACCCGCAACCACTGGCGTGACAGGCCAGGATTCTAACCAATTGAACTACCGCTCCCAATGTCTGGTTCTTCTTCATCTCTCTCGCAATACCAACACATTCCATTACCGTACAGCTCGAGAACAGTCAATGTCTCATCACAGATCTTGCACTTACCAGTTTCTATCTTCTGTTGACAAGACCAACAAAGACCATTCTCTTCCTGACTATAGTACAGCTTCTCACCGCAAATCTCACACTTCATCTCATCGGTCTCGTTTTAATGAAAAAAAAAACACCAACATCTTTCACGAGCCATAGCTGGTCGGGCCGTTCTTGAGATGCTGGTGCTAAGTACTACTCAGTAACTTAAGCTACTTGGCCATATAACTCCTCATCGTTATAGTCCAGTTGAGCTACTGCCTCAACCGGCCAGATCTTTAAATAACCTGGCATTTGCTCATATCGACATTCAGTATCTATTCCATCGGTTGTATCACCAAATATAGCTTTTAATTTACTGTTATGCAAAGACACAATAGCAAATTGTCGCTCAGTTGGATGGAGTTTCGATGCTTTTTTAACTCGAGTAAAAACCTTGTTAGACCCTTCAGGATCAGCCTCGATCTCGATCGAATCGGCATGGTATGTTACTTTAAACTTTGAACCAGGTGAAAAACCCTCAAGCCCGTATCGTTGCTGCTCTAACCACAAGCGCCTTTTGCCTTTTTGCGTATGGATTTTCATCGGTTTTAGCTCAATTCCTGACATGTTTTAGCTCCATCGGTCAATGTGTGAATCGTCGTATATGCTGCTGTTCAATACCCACTCAGCCTCTTCGAACTCAAGAAAGTCCTTATAATCGGACTGTAGCTCGTTGCTCAGCTCATCCCACTCATGCTCAATTTGCAAGGTCCGACTGAAACTGCTCCAATCATCCGTTGCTAAACACTCATTCCACATAGCGTTTAATTGTTGATCCATATAATGCCTCAGTATAGTTAATAAAAATGTATCTCCAATCTTAGTTTTAAGGATTATAACTTAGATTAAGTATCAGATAGATAATCATGAATAACAATGGCGCTGGAATATCACAAGATCATAATATTATCAACACTTTATCTTATCTGAGCATCTGTTTTAATCAAGATGCTCGTGCACATGCGCAGAAACTCTGAGAATCTTGAGATTATCTCGCCCCACGTCCAGCTAAAGCATCTTAGAATATAAGCATATAATGATATACTTGGTGAAAACAGCAATGGCCATTTTCTGATGAAAAAAAAGGACCCCGAAGGGCCCCGAATTCCTTATCAGTTAATCTAGTACTTCGTTAGTAACATCACGAAGACGCCAGCAAGGAGTAAAAACGATATCATGCAGATGCCAATTTCAGCGCCAGTCATGATGCCACCATGATCTTGATATACCCTTCTGACATTTCGTATGACAGTGGAGTATCTACGCCATTTTCAGTATCACCAAACAACTCTTTGAGACGAGAATTGTGAATGCCAACTATCGAGAACTTACGATCTTGTGGAATTCGCTTCGAGGCTTTCTTGACTCTCGTGAACACAGTGTTGGTACCATTCGGATCAGCTTTGATCTCGACTGACTCTTCGTTGTACACTACGTTGAATCGTGAACCGGGTTTGAAACCTGGCAAGCCGTACTTCTGCTCTTCTAACCAAAGCCGACGCTTACCTTTCTGAGTGTGGAGCTTCATGGGCTTATCATTCATATTAGCATTTCCTTATTTAGTAAGTTAAAAAGTTTTAATGATTCTCATTTATAGAATTTCTAAATGTGAATTCTTCTAAGTGCATAAGCATTAACCTATATAAATCAATTAAGGTATAGGAACATTAGAATATTATGATACGCGGGGGTCTGTCTTAGTAAGGACGCACGAATCCTCTATTTTTCTGGAATTTTTTTTAATTTTTTTAAGCCATGATACAATACTGCTCCCAATGGGTAACCACCGGAGATATTTTAATGCCCTGGAAACAAGGACAATCTGGCAACCCACGAGGAAGACCTCGTAAAAGTCAGAAGACAATGGCACAGTTAAGAAGCCAAATCGGGGAGCATCTACCAGATGTTATTGAGGTGCTAGCGGAAGCTGCTAAATCGGGAGATGTGCAGGCTGCCAGGATACTGGTAGAACGTTGTGTGCCTTCCATGAGGGCTTTGGACCAGAATATCAATGTCAACGATTCTGTGAAGGGATTAACGGACCAGGAATTATTTGACTTAATGAAGGATTTCGAATCAGGGATAGAGAGGGTAGACGATGGCATCAACAATTAGCGCAGCGACTCTAACGGTTACCACCACAGAGAGTATCACACTAAATGGCTCTAGTATGGGAGCAACCAATACAAAGACGGTAGCGGGCGTAAACGAGATCAGTCAGCGTATTATTATGATAGACGCTGGTAATATACGAGTTCTTTTTGAATTTGGGGCGACGGTAGGCTCTGGGACATTTGTTAAAGGCGATGTGCAGTATGTTCGTATTACAAACAAGGATGATACTAATCAGGTCAGTCTCAACCTAGCAACCGCGACAAGCAACTGCTGGGTTTCTGTAGAAGCGGGGCATAGTTTTACAGTATCCACAGGAACAGACACTTCACAGGGTGTAGCAAGTGGTACAGTAGCAGTTCCAGTGCTTGCCGACCTAGTAAAGATCAGCGCATACAGCGCAAGCTCAATCGATCTTGATTGTTACTTAGCATCAGCATAGGAGAAGAATTATGCCGAGAGTAGGAAAAAAACACTTCCCGTATACCCCGAAAGGAAAAGCCGACGCTAGAAAAGAACGCCTTGTTGACGCTATGGAGAGGGCACAAAACGAATCATCGCGGTTACAAACAAATGACGCTATGCGCAGAGGCGGGTACGATAGAAAACCAGGATTGCGGCCGGTGCCTGGTAGAGCTCCTTACCGTCCCCATCCTAATCCACCACCTAAAGGCTTTCGACCACCAAAAAAGACTTCCCGTACACCACCACCATATGTCGGGAAAACGAAAACACCAAACTATGGTGGATCCGATAGATAGTGGCGATAATCACTGACATCCAAGAGTTCGTTATTGCGAACCAAGGATCTGGTGCTGACTCTGTTATAAGTTACATTAACGCAGGCCCATGGTCAACGTCTACCTCGGTAACTGTTGTGAAAACCGGGGCGGAGTTCTATGCTACTGTGGGAGGTTCTAAAACCAGTGCGTCTATAAAGATGTTATTGTCGACAGCTATTAACACTACTGCTACAACTATAGTAGCGTCTGGGACTTTTGGGCAATATCGTTTCACCGGAGGGTTCAAGATTGCTATTCCTGCTGACGGCGGTTATATACAAATTGGTTCTGAAGTTATAAAGGTTGGGACAGTAGCGTTCTCTGACAATACAGCTGGCACATCAACTTGTGGTTGGCAGATAGGTGGAGGTGGACAGGACGGTCCACTCCCTCCTCCATTAACGGACTATACTCCGATACCGGACTACACTACGGTAACATTCTCTGGCTGTACAAGAGCACAGAAAAGCACGACCGCAGCATCACATCTTCTTAATGCGGACATCGATGAAATCCTTTTAGGCACAGTGTCAAATATCAATTATGATAAAGGCGCGGGTACGTTTAATACCTATGCGAATACCTCTCAGAGATACTTAACAGAAGATGAACTACCTGTTCCAGCTTTAGATCCCTTTACAGGAGTTACCGCAAACTGTACGGCACCGTATTACGAAACACGAGTGACCCAGCACCTTATACCAATACCAGAAGCTAACGTTACCTTGTACACCATTGCGAGTGACGAAAGTTGAGTCTATCTATGGCGCTATCGAATAGTCTTCCTAAGGAGGATATTCGTTCATTATTGGCTACAGAATTACACCGTCGGATGCAAAATCGGGAGAGTAGATGGACTGCTCTTGAGGGTCCGCAGAAGAAGTTTGTAGATAGCGAGCATCCACATATATTATTTGGGGGCGCTCGCGGGGGTTCTAAAAGCGTTGGGATGTTGCTAGCGTTTAGACGCCATGCTGACCGATACGGTAAAGAGGCACAAGGATTACTGTTTCGCAGGACGTTTCCAGAAACTGGGGAGCTAGTTAAGCTGGGTCAGTACGTCTTTGTTCAAGAGGGCTGGGAATGGAAGGTCGGGGAGCGAAAATGGGTCTCGCCCAGCGGAGCTGTGCTACAACTAAAACATCTTGATGAAGACGCTGATGCTATGAAGCTGCAGGGTTTTTCTGTAACTTTCCTAGGCTTTGACGAACTTGGCAACTGGCCGTCTGCAGAGCCTATAGATATGCTTGGGGCCACTATGCGTTCGGCTGCCGGCGTACCCGTTCTGTTCAGAGCCTCTGCTAACCCAGGCGGGCCAGGTCATGGTTGGGTTAAGGAACGTTACATCGATGCTGACGATGAAAAAAGAATATTTATACCATCTAAGATTCAAGACAATACTCCGCTAATGGAGAACGATCCGGGTTATATTGACAGAATAAAAGGCAGTGGACCTCCTTGGTTGGTTAAGGCTTGGTTGGAAGGGGATTGGAATATTGCACCGGGTGCTTATTTCGAAAAAATTTGGGATCCATCACTGCATGTTGTGGAGCCATTTGAAATACCTTTAGAGTGGCGAAGATGGAAAGCATATGACCACGGTTACAAGTCGCCAGCTGGATGCATATGGTTTACTCAAGACTATGATGGTATAATCTATATATATAAAGAGTTGTATTGGTGTTCGAAACCGAACAAAGGAAGTGAAACTCCAATAGAAGATATAGCAAGGGATATTTTAGATGCGGAAATTAAAGAGAAGAATCAAGGAGTGCGTTTTAGAAACAATGTGGCCGATTCTGCGATCTTCATGCGTGACGGTCGCCATAAAAGTGTTGCAGACGTATTTGCTGATTATGGTGTTGTCTGGGAAGCTAGCTCAAAAGGTCCTGGGTCTAGAGTGCAAGGTCTGCAAGAAATGGTGGACAGGCTTAACAACGGCACTTTCAAAGTGTTTAACTCATGTAAGCACTGGCTTAGAACTGTGCCATCACTACCTGCTGACCCTAAGAAAATTGAAGACATCGATACGACGGCTGAGGATCACTTGTTTGACGCAACGAGATATTCATTGATGACGCGAAGAGCTAGAACAACAAAGCCAAAGGTAAAGAAGAAACCAGCAGAAAGGTTTACGCTTGAGTGGATGGATAACTTAGACGAAATATATAGGAACGAAGAATGGATAATTTAGACGTTATCGCAACCGATCCAAGTTTATCAACGCCGGTAGCAACGGATTCGAAAGGTTTAATTCGACGCTATCAACAGAACATAGAGCTTTCGTATCGCAAGTGGAAGAATAGATACAAAGAAATAGAGCACGCTCGTCGTTATGCTTTGGGTAAGTTAAATAGCACAACGCAAGCCATGACGGCCGAACAGGTATCCACTCAGGCTGGTCGGCCAGTTAAAGGTAATATGATTCATGCTACCTTACAAGGTTTGTTACCTTATATTTACTCACAAAATCCAGAAATTAAAATTCGCCCTGGAAAGAATGTGGATCCTCAAGGACCACAATACAGAGTTGCTGATTTGTTCGCTGAAACCGTTGAGATAGTTCTGAATGAATCTCTAAAAAAAGCAGGATTAAAGAAGGTTGCTAAGCAGGTGCTGCGCTCTTGCATGACGAGTAAAATAGGCGTATTGAAGGTAACATACCAAAGAGACTACTACAAAGATCCGCTAGTAAGTCGTGAGTTTAATGACGCGCAAGACAGTATGGCTAGAATAAAAGAAGACATAAGAAAATTACAAGACGCGGGAACTTACGAAGGTAACAAGGACGAGTTGGTAGAAGAGATTCAGATGACGATGAATGCTCTATCTCAGCAGGTTGAGGTGATGTACAGAGAGGGTTTGAATCTTGGCTTTGTTAGGCCTGAAGACTTCCGTATGGATACAGCATTAGATACCTTGCAAGACTACGAACAAGCTCGCTGGATAGCTAATGTTACTTGGATGACACCGGGTGATGTGCAGGAACGCTTTCAGTTGACTAAAGAAGATGTTGAGAAGTATACGTTATATAGACGAACTGCTTCTGGGATACCTAACAGACTAAACAGAGATCAACCATACTCCTCTTCTGATATGGAAGATGTGAACATGGCTATAGCTGTGTGGGAGTATTGGGATAAGACGACTCAGACCGTATACACTTGGTGCGATGGTAGTGATAAATGGTGCAAAGAACCATTTGTTCCTCAGAGAATGGGGGATCGATTCTTTCCGTTCTTTTTGTTAGGGTTGAACTGGGTAGATAGCGAAGAGTGGCCAGTCTCTGAAACAGAACTACTAATGAACTTGCAGGACGAATACAACACTGTGCGTTCGCAGATGTCTAAACACAGAGAGTTATCAGCGCCGTTCTACGTTGCTGACGCTTCTAGGGTTAATCAAGAAGATATTGAGATATTCAGTTCTGCCGCTATTGGAGACATTGCTCTTGTTAATGCATCTGGTATGGGTGTTAACAGCGTTTTTCAACCGGCTACTACACCACCAATGAACCCTGCCGTTTATGATACAACGCCAATACGAACAGATATGGAATGGGTTAGCGGATTGGGTGACGCGCAACGCGGCGGGATCATGAGGGCTAAAACTGCAACGGAAGCTAATATACAACAGCAGGGTCTAGCAACTCGCGTACAGGAAAAACTAGATGCAACAGAAGATTGGTTGCGTGATATAGCTAAGTTTTCTATTGAAATACTCCTGCAAGAAGTACAACCGCAAAAAGCTATGGAGATAGCTGGGCCACAGGCTTTCTGGCCTATACTGAACAAGCAACAGTTGTTTGATAATATCCATGTACATATCGCGGCTGGTAGCATGGGTATGCCAAACGAGAATGACGAGCGCATGAGATGGATAGAGTTGATGCCGATAGTAATGCAAAACATCCAGATGGTTCAGATGATGCGTCAAGCAGGTATGCCAGATCAATTCAATCCCTATGTTCAACTGCTAGAAGAAACGTTTAAGCGTTTTGATGAGAGGATTGATATTTCTAAATTCTTACCGCCTGTACCAGAAGAGATGCAGCAGATGATGATGCAGAATATGCAGATGCAGCAGTCTATGGGTATGGGTCAGCAACAGGGCATGCCCAATGCTGTCCAACCGCCCCCACCACCACAGGGAGCCAATGAGGTTATGAACGCTCCTAATAACAGAGTGCAGCAGAGAACTAGGAACCAATACAGGGAACCACAGGGAGAGTACTAATGGCCGAAGCGCAACCGGTGATGACAGAGGCAGAAGTAATTACTGACACTTATGAGGTAATGGCTAACGAACTAGATAGAATCAACGAGGATCGACCCGAAGAGGAAACGGTAGAAAGAGAGGAGACGGTTGATGCAAGCAGCGAACCAACAAAGAGCGACTCTGACACTCCCACCTTCAAAGAAGCCCAGGAAGCACAGCAAGACGTTAGGGGTTCAAATGATCAGACAGAAGAGTCAGCAGAAGAACTTCAAACAGGCGAGAGAGTTCAAGAGGAAACAAATCTAGAACAAGATTTCCTAAGCACACTAAAGCCGAAAGCACAAGAAAGATTTAAAGAGCTAGCTAATCGCGCTGCTGCAGCAGAAGAGCAGTATGAGACTTTGCTAGGCGGTAATAATCAATTAGCTGGGATTATACAAAATAGCACTACTAATCCTCAGCAACTAGGTTGGGCATTAGAGATGTTCAAGGGTTTGAATTCTGGCAACTATGAAGTAGCCATGAGTTCGCTGAAAGCTCTGGATGGGTTCTCTAATCAAGTGGCTAAGACCTTGGGCGTTCACGGGCAGAAGAATGAAAAGTCATCTTATAGCGATTTCGAAGACTTATCTGGCGCTGTAGAGAATCTAGAAATGAGTGAAGAATGGGCTACAAAGTTAGCCGGTCAAAGAGTTTCACAGAATTCTATGCACCAGGCACAGAATCATTTCCAGCAAGCACAACAGCAAAACGTTCAGCAGCAGCAGTATCTGCATCAGACTAGTGAACAAGCATACCAAGAAATAGACAGTTGGGAAAGTAACTTGACTACAAAAGATCCCGACTATGCGTTAAAGAGCGATATAATGAAAGAGATGGGTGTTGAATTAGCAAGGTCGGATGTACCACCAGATCAGTGGCTTTCGGTTTTGCAAAATCAATATCAAGTACTTTCGCGTGGCATGGGTGTTGCCGGTAACACGCAAGGTAAAGCTAGTAGACGTTCTGGGCCACTAGCACCCAGTAGAAACTCCGGCGCAACGGGTGGAACATCTGACGCGCTTAACACTGCGGAGGTAACTCCAGAGTGGATGGCGGCACAGTTAGATAAGTTTCACGGAGGGTGACGGGAAGATGTAAGCTGGATTCATCACCAGTAGCACGTATTTGGCTTTCGTGTGGCCAAACCTGTCGAGTATAAACTTTTTCTTAGAGGCAATCAATAATGGCAACGAATTTTAACAATACCGCGCTAGCTACGGCTGATATTGCGCAATTAGGGTATGTTGCTCTTGAAAACTTCCTGAAGAACAAGCCTATTGACCAGGTTGCTGCAGAGCGACCATTTCTGAAAACCCTAATGGCTAAGAAAAAGCCATGGGGCGGTGGTAAAGAATTTATCACCGAGCAGATTCGTACTGGTTATGGTTCCAACATGGAGTGGTTTGGTGATTCATCGCTAAACACCTCTTCGGCGGTAACATACACCACGCGTGACACGGTTCGACAGGCGAGATACTCGTGGGCTTCGGCACATGATGGCTTCAAGTTTTCAGAGGACTTCCTATTAGGTAACGGCATTATCGTAACTGATAGTGCACCACGTAATTCTTCAGCGGCTAGTCTAGTTCAGCTGACGAATGTGTTCAATGAGTCTATGGACGTTCTGCGTCTAGGTTTTGAGGAGATTTTGGATACTTCTCTGCATCTGGATGGCTCGATCGATCCTGGTGGCGGTACTGACTTGGCTGGCAGTCGTATCAACGGTCTTGACGCGATTATTCGTATCAAAGGCACGGCTGATACTGTTGGTGGTATTGTCAAGACGGCACATAGTGGCACCAACTATTGGAACAACCATTGGGATTCTGGTTCTGGCGTAAACGTAGCGGCTGGTATTGATACCGGCGTTGTGGATGCTGACCTAATCACTCAAATGGAAAAACTATGGCGGAAGTGCCAGCTAAATGGTGGGTCACCTGACCTTATCGTTTGCGGTACGACTTTCGTAGAAAAGTTCCGAGCGGCTTCTATCGCTTCAGCTGGTGGGATGTCTCGTTATGCAGTGCAGCCTAGTCAACAGGTTGCGATGCCTTGGAATCTGGATCCTTCGGTAGAGATGAAACAGGGTGGTACTTATACTGGTCTCTCTTTCATGGGTATTCCGCTTCTTTGGGATCCGACGTTTGACACATGCGATACACAGCATGCGGCAGCTACATATAAGTGGCATCGACGTTGTTACTTCATTAACTCGAAGCACCTTACGCTTCGGCCTATTGAAGGTAACGATATGATTGCGCGGAAACCGCCACGCGATCATGGTAGTTATAACTACTACTGGGGTATGACCTGGCGAGGAGGCCTTACGGCTAACCGCTTGAATGCCCACGCAGTGCTTTACTGTGCAGCATAAGTAGTTTAACTTGGGTGAGGGGAGCTTACTGCTCCCCCACTCATTTTTCTCAGGGGAGAGGAATATGATTTACAAAGTAAAAAAAATACGTATCATGGTGTCTTCCGAAAACGGTGTGATGCGCTTAGGACAGAATATTTGCCCATATGAACTACCATTGTTTTATATGGGACACGGGCAGGACCTGGTTGATGTAGAGGGTCCTGTAGACGAGGTAATTGAGATAGAGTCTATTAGTGAAGAGACCATCAGACTTAAGCAACAGTATGGAGAAGGACCAATATTAGAGTTGTTTGGTCATAATCCAGAACTTACTATTAAAGCAGCTGTAGAACAGGCTGTTGAAAAACAAGAGGTAGTAAATGGCAGCAAGAACACTTCTAAGTCTAAGGACGGAGCTAGCACAGAGGCTAGGGTTTAGTTCTTCTGGTAATGGTGCGATACTACAGAAGGATTTACTCAACTCTGCGTTAAGAAGCGCGCAGGAGCAGTTATTTTACGAGTTCGGTGATGTATTAACTCACAAGGTTAATGACACCGTGCCTGGTAAGACAATTGCATCTGAGAAGTTTTACTCCGCCCCTGAAGATCTAAACTTATACAAGCCGGTTGTTGTATCTATCAAGGATACAAATAATGGCAACTATAGAGCTCTAGGACAGGGTATCACACCAGGCCAAAGAAACTGGGAAACAGTCAATGACCAACGACCATCTACGTGGGACGTGCTGGACGACGGTGGTGTTGCAAAGATACAATTGTGGCCTACCCCAGCTGACTCCACGTCAGCAATAAGGTTAGAATATAACTCTGGGTATTCTGCGTTCGATAAGGACACTGACCTTTCATCGATCAATCCTCAATTGATTTTGCTACATGGTATGACTACTATGAAAGCGCATTATCGTCAACCAGATTACGAAATATATGCCGGTCAGCTAGAATCTTTACTGGGGAGACTAAGATCAGCCGCTGTTCAGACTAAGCGTTGGTTTAAGAGGACACAGAATTTTGTTTTAAGTCCCACGACTGCGGATTGGGAATACGCGTCGAATGTTACTCATAAGATTAATAACATTATATCTTCTGATACATTTATAACGCCGTCTACAGCTGGCGCAACACACATTATCACTGCTTCTTAAGAGGAATATATGGCTACAACAAAAGTAGTAGATATGGCGACAACGCCAACCTCTGGTATACCATTTGATGATTACTTTTATAAGACAACGTCTACAACCGATGAGAAAACGCAAGCTAGTACATTACGCGATTATATGCTTAGTGGTATTACTGCTGGTGAAGGTTTATCTAAGACAACGGCTAACTCTGGCGGTGGCTCAGCTAACCCAGTTGCTACATTAGATTTTGCTGTTTCTGATGTTACAGCCGCTACGGTAACAGCAGCCGCTGGAGATTTACTTGTTATTCAAGATGTTGGTTCTGCTAACGTTACAAAGAAAGTAACAGCGCAATCTATTGCTGATTTGAACTCTACGCCAGGCGACGTTATAGGTCCTGCTTTTGCTACCGACAATGCCGTGACAAGATACGATGGAGCAACCGGCGAGTTGATACAAAACTCTACTGTATTGATAGATGATACCGGCAATGTTACAGCTGGCACTTGGGCCGCAACAGATGTTGCTGTTTTACATGGCGGTACTGGAGCTTCCACAACTAGCGGAGCGAGAACAAATCTTGGTTTAGCTATAGGCACAGATGTGCAAGCGTGGGATCCGGAATTAGACCAGATCGCAGGGTTGACATGCACTACAGGTGCTATACTTATTGGTGATGCTACTCCTGATTGGAATGTATTAACGATAGGCTCGTCTGGCGAAGTATTGCGTACTATTAATGGTGTAGATCCGGTCTGGGGAAAGGTTGACTTAACAACTAACATCCAGGGTAGTTTACCAGTTGCTCATCTAAACGGTGGGGCTTCTGCAGCGATTGGGACGTTTTGGAGGGGGGATGGCGTTTGGGCATCACCCGCTGGTGGTGGTAATGTTACTGGACCAGTTGTTGCTACAGATAACGCAGTTGCTAGGTATGACAGTACAACAGGGACTCTATTGCAGGATACCTCTAATTTCCTTATAAGCGATGCCGGCGCTGTAACGGCTGGTTCTTGGAATGGCACCGCTATAGCTAATGCATACATTGGCACGGGCATAGGCGCGACAAAGATAGCCGATGGCTCTGTAACAGATGCAGAGTTTCAATATATAAATTCGTTGACATCTAATGCACAGACGCAGATAAACGCAAAGCAAGACACTATAACTACTCTTGCCGTGAATAAAGGTGGCACGGGGCAAACCAGTTACACTAACGGTCAGTTGTTGATCGGCAACACCACAAGCAATACGTTAACCAAAGCTACGTTGACAGAAGGCACAAACATCACCATTACAGAAGGCACTGGTACTATAACTATAGCAGCAGCCGCTACTGGTGATCCAGCTGGAACGGCCGTAGCCATGGCCATAGCTCTAGGAGGGTAATATGGCAACAAATAAATTTACATTTGGTGCGAAAGCGCTAACTAACAATGTTAGACAGTTGGTATATACCTGCCCTAATGCTACTGGAGATACAGCGGTTATTCACTCCTGTACCGTGGCGAACACCCACGCATCAGATGCCGCAAATATAACATTAGAAGTTTATGATAATACCGCGGCGGTTTACTTTGATATAACTAAAAATGTTTCAGTACCTGCAGGGTCGACCTTGGTTCTAGATGGCGTGAAATTAAATCTTTTGGAAGACGACAGGTTGCATGCGACATCTTCGGATCTTGCTGGTAAATTAACTGTTTTCGCGTCCGTTCTTGAGATTATAGCGTAATGTCATATATTGGTAATGTAGAACTAAAAGCTAGTGATGTTAAGCGAGATAGTGGTACAATAGTCGGCACACCGACTTTCGTGACGCTAGACTTCACAGCTGCTAACTCTAACTCACTACTATTCTACTTGAATGGTGTTAAGCAGAGTACATCTCTGTATACCATCGGCGGATCACCTACGGTTATCACGCTGGCAGCAGGGACGTTTACAGCTGCAGATACATGGGAAGCTATAGGCATTAACGATGTTGGTACGCTTATCGCGCCAGCTGATGGCTCGGTAACACTTCCTAAGATCTCTGCTGGAACAGGGACGGTTGGGCAGTATCTTAAGACGGATGGTGTTGGTACACTTTCTTGGAGTACGGTAGCTAGTACAACCGCTGGCGATATTACCACAGCGAATAACTTCTTCCAGAACTGGAACACTATCGACGTGAACACGACTAGCACGTTTGCTACATCTATTAACGCCGCAATCATTGGACCGATTACTGTTACAGGTTCTTATGAATGGACCATTAGCGGTATATTGAACATCCTTTAGGAGTAAAACATGGCATCAAAAATCATAGTAGACCAATTGCAAACAACAAGTTTAGCATTAAATGCGTTAACGCTTCCAGTAGCTAATGCATCAGCTAGTGAGGTATTGCAGAACGATGGGGCTGGCGCCTTGAGTTGGGCAGCATTTCCTGCGTCAGGAAGCACGATAAAGGTTGCTTATCTTGTTGATCAGAAAACGCAAGGAACGGATGGTGGAACTTTTACTTCTGGCGCTTGGCAGCATCGTGATTTACAAACTGAACACTACGACACGATAGGCATTACGTTCGGAACAAATACTTTTGTTATGCCTGTTGGAACATTTTACATAGATTGGAGTTGCCCCGGCATTGGTTGTTATTACCATAAATCCAGACTTTACAACATAACATCCGCTGCCGTGGTTAAGTATGGTACATCTTCTCTGTCTAGGATTAATTCCGCTTATGGTGACGCTCAGAACCAAACTCTTTCCAATGGTTCTGCTTTAGTAACTCTCGTAGCTACTGCGACATTGAAGATCGAGCATCGATGCTCTTTAACAGCAGCGACTAACGGCATGGGAAGCGACTCAGGTTTTGAAGTAGAAACTTACACCACCGTTAAAATTATGCAGATCGCGTAGGAGAAAAGAATGGATATTCATCTTGTAGTTAATCACTTAGGGTTAAATGGTAACTCTTATAGCCTAAGCCAAAGCAATACTCCGCATGAAATCGTTAGGTGGGATGGTCCTGCTACGCAACCAACTCAAGCAGAACTCGACTCTGCGTGGGCAGAAATTGAAGCGGATGAGGACTACCAAGCGCACGTTGCTGATCGCTCAAAAGCCTATCCAGTTGCAGCATAAATAATGGCTACGACTAAAATCAGATCATCGTCTATAACAGACGGACAAGTATCAAACGCTGACCTGTCTGCCGCTATAGCTGTGACTGGTGGTCAGATTGCTGCTGATGCTATAACTACCGCTAAGATATTAGACAATAATGTAACTATAGCTAAAATAGCAGGTTCTGCTACAGCTGCTGCTGATACATTCTTGAAGAAGGATGGAACTTGGGCTGAGGCTGGCGGTGGTGGAACATCGTGGCAATCTGTAAAAACTGGTGACTTTACCGCCGTAGCTGGTGAGGGATATCCATGTAATACCACTGCTGGAAGAATAACAGGAACTTTACCTACATCCCCTTCAGTGGGTGATACTATAGAGTTTCTTGATTACGCAGGAACTTTCGATACTAATCCTTTCATGATTACCCCAGCAGTAGGTGACAAGATCAAGAGCGAAGCTCTTTCTGTCGAGATGATTAAGGAACGCAGCGGTGCTGCTCTAACTTTTGTTGATGCTACTCAAGGGTGGGTTCCCAGTTCTGGAATTAATGAGGGAACTGCGGCAATGTCTACTCCCACCTACGACACAGAAGCATTGATAACTGCTGGAGGCGGGGGTGGGACAGCTAATTTGTACAACGGCGGGGGTGGCGCAGGAGGGCTTCTTTACTACGGAGCCGAAACTCCAAAAACTCCCAATGGAGTTGCTTTTGCTTTTTCTTTAGGAAGTGTATATACCGTAAACATTGGTGCTGGTGGTACTGGCGCTGCAAATGGATCAGATACTGTTTTTTCTGGTACAGGTATTGTAACCCAGACTGCTGTCGGTGGCGGTCAGGGGGATGCTGTAGGTGGTGGTTCAGGTGGTGGTAAAGGGCATGGTGCTGGTGCCGGCGGTGGAGGAACCGCTGGGCAGGGCAATAACGGGGGTTCAGGTACTTACTGCGCTCCGAGTTATCCGGGAGGAGGCGGTGGAGGAGCAGGTGCTGCTGGTGGCGCCGCTGGCGGTTGCACAACTCCCGGCAATGGCGGAGCAGGATTAGACTATGTAATCACTGGTGCTAGTGTTAATTATGCAGCAGGAGGCGGAGGGGGTAATTGGACTCAAGCACAATTCGGCACTGCTGGTGGTGACTCGGCTGGAGCTGGTAACGTATCTGCCCCAGATGGTAGAGGTGGAGGAGCTGGCGTAGGCAAAGATGGTGGTGATGGTTGCGTTATTCTTAGGATGCTCACTACTAATTACTCCGGCACGACTTCAGGTTCACCCGCTGTAACGACTGACGGTTCCTACACGATACTAAATTTCACAGTAAGCGGGACATATACAGCATGACATATTTCGCAAGAGTATTTAATAACAAGGTAACTGATGTAATAGTAGCCGATCAAGAGTTTGTTGATGGAATTACAGAAATGGAACCAGCAAACTGGATACAATCGTCTTCTGCTGGTAAGGGTTGGAATTACGATTCTACCTCCCAAGTGTTTTATGCATCTCAACCATACCCAACTTGGACGCTAGACAAAGATTCGTGGACTTGGGTTGCTCCTAAAGATAAACCTGATGATGGAAAAGACTACGTTTGGTACGAGTCCATCGAAAACTGGTCTGAACCAGATGATTACATCGAGACCTAGTGGATTTTATAGTTGGAATCGCAAGGATAGCGCATTGGTTTTTAATACCGTTTATAGTGGTATGGATGAGCATAGCACCAGATGACACGCTGCCTAGATGTTTAGCAGACGCTAAGGCATACATAGCAGAACAATATAGAGGATCGTATTTTGGCACTAACTAAAGTTACAGA
>Ga0209089_10002375_pt1 | contig 16685 bp, 19 predicted proteins | sample ArcticOcean_MG_C_FD_187431 | JGI IMG/M metagenome (GOLD analysis project Ga0209089, IMG submission 187431) | Marine microbial communities from western Arctic Ocean - ArcticOcean_MG_CB2_150 (SPAdes) (version 2) | ecosystem: Environmental > Aquatic > Marine > Oceanic | place: Arctic Ocean: Canada... | reverse complement strand
GGCCAGCGTTTGTCGCCTGGTGGATAGCAGATGATGAGACGCCCACCCGCGCTGAAGGTTCCAAGCGGCTGGAACACCTGCACGACAACGGCCCTACTTCCCACGCCTTTGATTTCATCGCGCCCTTTGATGCCAACGGCCAACCCCTAACCATGGACCACAAAAAAATCCAGCAACACGTTGAGATTGTGCGGTCACACCAGCGGCCTGGGTTTGAATAGAATCATGGTCTGGATCATTAATAGTTAATCTTCTACAGGATTATCGGTTAAACCAGCCTAATCCAAACTGCCACCCACAATTTAGATCACTTGGATGGCCACAGAAGCGGTGGCATCCAGATCCCAGGCCACGTCAGCCGCTAAACGTAATCTCCAGTCAACTTTAGCCTTGCTTGAGTGCGGTGGAGGCGCAGTTGGAATCTTTATTTGGGTGTACAAAACCTGCGATCCAGCCTCTAGATTGAGGTGCTGTCCGAACCTGGTCGTTCCCAACAGATAGGTTTCACTACGATCAGTTTCCAATTCGACCTCTGCCCACCGGCCTTGTACTGGCTCCACGTCTCTTGCGTCACCAAATAGACCCTTCACATCCCCAACCCGGTCCACCATGTAACCTATGAATTCACTGGATTCGCTTGACCGTTCGCTCGCCGACCGTTCTTGCACAAAGGCCAGGTGCGACCACCGTTCTTCGCAGATCAATTCAACAACGATGCCCCGTAGCTTTGTTTGACGTTTTACCTCCAGCCGAACTTCCAAGTCAATCGACTCACCTAGGTGGTATCTTCTTTCCTCAAGTCCTATTTCCAATGCTAGTGATTTGATTAGATACATGGCAGTTCTGGAATTAGATTGACGCGGCAGCGTAACTCCGTTGTTTCGGCCTACTGGTTCTTTGATGGTTCAAAAGGCAAAACGGACCACCACTTACGTCAACCACTTTCCAGATGCTTCCTTGAGCTGGCTCATACCCTATAATCCACGAATCAATATCGACTCCCCAAGGAGCAACAAACATGGACGTTTACACAGCCATCAGGTCTCGCCGGACGGTGCGGGATTATAAGCCCGACCCAATACCTCAAGACCTGCTCAAGAAGATTCTGCAGTGCGCGCGTTGGTCGCCCAGTTCCAGCAACACCCAAAAGTGGTATTTCATTGCCATTCAAGACCGCGATGTCCTGGGAAAGCTGGGCGGTATCTGCAAGCAGGGCCCGTTCGTTGGGACAGCGCCCTTGGCCATCGCCGTGGTGATGGACGACGCGCCTAGGCCGCAACTGGACGCCGGCAGGGCACTGCAAAACATGGAGTTGATGGCCTGGTCAGAGGGCGTGGGAATGTGCTTTGTGGGCGTGCGCGACGACGACCAGATAGTTGCCGTCAAAGAGCTACTAAACATCCCGGAGAAGATGGACCTAATTACGATTCTGGCCTTTGGATACCGCGCCGACATCCCCAAGCCCGCCGGAACACCTCGCAGGTCATTCGACGAGATTATCCACTGGGACAAGTTCGGCGAGACCACCCAACCGGCCAGTTAGGTTTTTCGTGCCTGCCTGATGGTTAGTTAGCCAGATCTGAGGCCAACACTCGTACCCACCCGAAGATTAGTCAGGTAGGTTGGCAATCAGCACCCACATCGGCAGGCTGCCAACCGACTGGCTGGCCAAGCGGGTCAGCCCTCCTGACTGCTGGTCCACGCGGAAGGTAATCAGGTTGCCTGTGTCCAATCCGGTCACAAACAGGAAATTGCCGGTGGGGTCCAGGCTAAACGCGCGGGGGATCGGGTCCACCGCTTCCCAGCCCGTGTCCGTCAGCATCCCGGTTGCCGCATCGATGGAAAATGAGGCGATGCTGTTGTGCCCTCGGTTGCCAACGTACAGATGAGTACCCTGTGGGTGCACCTGTATCTGAGAGCAGGAGATATGGCCAACGTAATCTGCCGGCAATGTGGTGATGGTCTGCTTGGCCGTCAACGTGCCTTTGCCAGTGTCCAGCGCGTACACGGTGACGCTGCCGCCCTGCTCGTTCGACACGTAAACCAGATCCTTACTGGGGTGGAACCGGTAATGGCGCGGGCCAATCTCATCATCCTGGGGGATTACCAGCGGGTCATTGGGCGTCAGACGGCCAGTGGCGGCGTCAAACTTGTATTGGTAGATGGCGTTAACCGCCTGCTGCCGGTCCGTGGGCAGACGGGCAATCCCACCAGACCCATTGGCTATGTGGGGCAAGAACGCGTACCTGTTGGACGGGTCAGTCTGAAAACAGTGCGCTCCGGAGCCAGTCTCCAGCCACTCGGTGGCTTCCGCCCCCACCGCGCCGGAGCCGTCAATGGGGTGCACGGCGCAGTGACCAACCTGGTAGTAGGCCGAGAGCACGTATTTCCCCGTGTGATCGGTGGACAGATAACAGGGCTCTCCGCCCAGCCCCACACTCCCACTGGGCGTCAGGTCGCCGGTCTTTTGGTCAATGTCGTAGCTGGATAGTTCAAGACCGTCCCGCCGACCAACGTACAACGTGGTGCGTGATGGGTTAAAGGTCATCGGCGCTGGCCCACCGGAGACTTCCACCGCGCCTCGGCTCTCCAAGGCCCCGGTGTCCGGGTCCATCACAAACCTGACAATCCGGTTGTCACCCTGTAGCGAAACATACATCTGATAGGCCATGGAGACTCCTTAATTAAACGGTCAAAATTTGAACTGGGACTGGGACTCTGTGCGGGGATATTACACAAAAAGACCGACCCAGACAAACACGGCCACGGCTATGCCGCTAAAATCCTAGTCATGCTTAAAAGATCTTTGTCATTGTTTCTGATGCTGGCTGCAATCCTTATGCTGGGGTGCTCCCAGTCGGAATCGGCTACTTCTGTGCCCAGCCCCGCAACTGCTGCTCCAATAGTATCGGCCACCACAACAGATACTGACGTCTGGCAACCAGCGCCGCGAACGAATTGGCAGTGGCAGCTGAACGGACTACCCATTGACCGGTCATTTGACGTTGAGATGTACGACATCGACCTGTTCGACAACGACGCCGCCACGGTGTCGGCCTTGCACGACGAAGGGCGCATAGTGATCTGCTATATGAACGCGGGCGGATGGGAGGACTGGCGGCCGGATGCAGCCAAGTTCCCCGAGAAAATCATCGGCAAGAACCTGGACGGCTGGGAGGGTGAACTCTGGTTGGACATCCGCCGTCTTGATGTACTGGCCCCAATCATGGAAGACCGGATGATCGCCTGCAAGAACAAGGGGTTCGACGGCATAGAGCCAGACAATGTGGATGGCTACTTGAATGACACCGGGTTTGACCTGACCGCCAACGACCAGCGTGAATTCAACATCTGGCTGGCGGAGACCGCCCACGAGCGCGGGCTTTCCATTGGCCTCAAGAATGACATGGATCAGGCCCCGGAGTTGGTCCAGTATTTTGACTGGACGCTCAACGAGGAATGCTTCCAGTTCCAAGAGTGCGAGACCCTGCAGCCGTTCATCGATGCCGGCAAGGCGGTCTTCAACGTTGAATACAGTCTGGATGCAGATGAGTTTTGTCCAGAGGCCATAGCTTTAGGCTTCAACTCGTTAAAGAAGAACTTGGATGTGGACGCCTGGCGGGAGTCCTGCGACTAGCAGCCCTGGCTAATCACAATAATCTGAGTTTCGCCCTTCTTTGCCGGTCGGCAGTGACCGCATGATTTCGCCGTCGGTCCCCGGCAGGTAGTCGAAGAAACAAACGCCGTAGTGTCCAAACTCTTTATCCCCAGCAAACAACTCGGCCCAGGCCGGGTCCGGCACTACGTTATTGGGCTGCCGAACATCGTACAGACCAAAGTCGACAAAGATATTGGTTGGGGAGATACCCACCGCCGTGCCGACGATATCGCCTTGTTCAAGCCACAGCGGCGGGTCTAGGTACGTGGTTCGGCTGTCTCCTGCCCCAGCAGCCGGAATGTCTTTCAGAGCCTCAGCCAACTCCGAAGAGACTTCCAGCACATGGTCAAATCGGTAGAAGAACCCGCACGGTGCAGTGAAGAACAGCAGGTATTGAGCCTGTCCGCTCTCATCGTAATTGGCCGCCTGAACAAGGTGTGAGCCGATAGGCACCCGGACAATCACATTGTTGTCCAAGTTGTTATCAAACCTAAACCCGCCATGGGCCACGTACGCCCCGCGCTGCTGGCCGGGCCACAGAGCCGAAGTAACAATGCTCATATCTACCGGCGTCTGTAAGCCAAGGGGTTCAGAGCAACTGGGAGCAACGCCGTTGGGCGTCCATTCCACTCCGTTGAACGACCACATGACCCTCGAGTCAACGGATTCCGTACCGATCGTGGCATCGTGCCCGCCGTTCGACCCGGTCCGGCCACCCGGCTGGTCAGGAACGCGAGTAGCCGGCGCAAAAGTCTTAGCCTGTTCGGTCTCTCCAGTTCCCCGAACCAGGGTTGACGCAATCTCGATCATCGCCGGCAGTGGAGTAGCTGTGGGTTCTGCCGTGCTATCAACAGCAGGAACAGTAGTTGCGGCATCAGCGATTGGCGTAGGTGTTAGGTTGATGCTAGTCGGACTTGTCACGGCGGTTTCTCCGCACGCAACCAGGAGTGTTGGGCACCGTGATGTACGCCAGGGGCGTGCCATCGGCGACAGCCAGCGTTCCCGGCACAGGAGGCATCAACGACCCGGGCGGGTAATTGGGCAGACAACAACCAGCGGAAAACCCAAGAGACCCCGGTCAAATGACCGGGGTCTCTGGTTTGTCTCGGCCAGTACCCGTCTTCCGGTAAGAATCGACGCGTTGGCTCAATTAATATCTATTATAAAGATATTAATACTAGGTTAGTATTTGATTTTATGTTACATTGTTTCGCGTGTCCACTTCTGAAACGCCAAACACCGACTCAGTGTCCACCGTCGCCAAGCTGAAGCAAACACTTGCCTACCCTGGTTGGAAGGTAGTGGGCGCTTGTTCTTTCCTGGCGGCTTTCTGTGGCAGTATCTTTGTCTACGGCTTCCCGGTCTTCTTCCTGCACATCCAGAGAGACCTGGAACTCAGCAGCGCCTCCACCTCATTGATCTTTGCTCTATCCAGAGGCGAGGCTGGCATCGCTGGGCCCATCACCGGCTGGATCGTGGATAAGTTCGACTCCAGACCGATCATAATCTTTGGCGGGTTAATGGTCGGCGGCGGATTGGCCATCTTATCCGTGGTTCATACCTATTGGATCTTCCTGGCTGTTTTCATTGGCTTGGTGGCGGTGGGCAACAACACCAGCTTCGGCCAGACCTTCCTCGCCGTAATCAACCGGTGGTTCATCAAGCGCAAGGCCGTTGCCATGACCCTAGTCATCACCTCATACACAATCGGCGGTGCCTTCATGGTGCCACTGCTGTCCCGGGGGATTGAAGCCTTGGGCTGGCGAACTGTGCTGCTCTACGCCGGTATCTTCGTGGTTGTCTTGTCCATACCCACGTCCTTCTTCATCAAGCGTTCGCCGGAAAGCGTCGGCATCGACATTAACCAGTCGCCCGAAGCGCCAGACCTACCAACGTCGGCCGTCGCCAGGGCTCGGGTCTCCGAAAGTGATTTTGGCGTGAAAGAGGCCATCAAAACGACCACGTTTTGGTTGATGCTCACCGGCAGTTCCCTCCGCATATCCGTCACCAGCGGATTGTTGGTCCACGCCATACCGATCATGGCCTGGAAGGGTCTCAGTGAGCAGTCTGGAGCCGATCTCGTGGCCTTGTTATTCTTCATCGCAATTCCGGCCAGGCTGTTCTTTGGTCTGTACAATTCGGAACTTCAAACCCGTTATGTGCTGTCAATGGGCATGGCCTTTGGCACGCTGGGTTTATCCATACTGGTCTTCGTAGACTCCGGGTGGTCGGTCTACGCGTTCGTGGCCGGCATCGCCCTCCTGGAAGGTGCCACCACTCTGAACTGGGTGCTGATGGGCCAGTATTACGGTCGGCGCAACTTCGCCACCATCATCGGCATCATCACTGCCGTTTACAGCGTGGGGATGCTCGCCTCGCCCCTATTCTTGGGCTGGTTGTTTGACCATACCGGCACCTACCGCGTTGGCTTGATCGTTTTCCTGTGCATGTACGCCTCCAGCTCCGTTTTCTTCTTCTTCAGCTCCAGGCCGCCCCCTCCAGTGCGGGCGCAGCAGTTGGGGTAATCCGGAGACTGCTAAGATAGCCGTAAACCGTAACATCCCTAGGATTTAGATGGCTGCAACGATAATATTCGACCTTGGCGGTGTCCTGGTGAATTTGGACTGGGACAAGGTCTGCGCCCCATTGACGGAGTTGTCCCCCCAGACCTACGACGAAGTTGCCACGGAGATCCAAAACGGCCCAATTGTCGAATCCTCCATGCTGGGCCATCTGACTCCCCAGGAATTTCAAGAGACCCTCTGCGCCAAGATTCAGGTTAACATCGGCTTCGACCAATTCATCGGCATCTGGAACCGGTTACTCGGTGAGGACGAAACCATGGCTTCCTACGTCGGGGAATTGGGCTTGTCCCACCGTCTGATACTAGCCTCCAATACCGACGCGATTCACATCGCCTATTCCATGGAGCATTTCAAAGTATTGGGCGAGTTTGAACGCTTATTCCTATCCAACGAAATGGGCCTACTCAAACCGGACCCAGACTATTTCCAACACATCCTGGGCGAACTGCAAATAGACCCTGCCGAGTGCATCTTCATTGATGACCGATTCGAGAACGTCCTCTCCGCACGCAGTTTGGGGATCAACGGCCTGGTCTTCGAGTCCGTAGAAAAGCTAAAGGACCTCTCAGAGATCCTTTAGTCGCACTCGCCCATCCGATTTAACACCACCCACCCGATTTAAGCCCATCCGCCAACCCAGTAGGAGTCACGATGCCCCAATCGAAACCTGTCCACTATGACGATGCCGGGCCAGAGGTGCGCGCTGTCTACGACGACATCAAAGCCACCCGTGGCATCGACGATGTTAATAACTATTGGAAGCATGTCGCCAACCACCCGCCGACGCTAAAACGCACCTGGGAAACCGCCAAAGAAGTGATGGCGTCAGGGGCCTTGGACTCGTTGGTTAAAGAGATGATCTTTGTGGCAGTCAGCGCCAGCAACGGCTGCGAGTATGGCCTGCGCTGCCATACCGACACCGCCCGCAAACAGGGCATGACTGACGAGATGCTGGGCGAACTGCTGGCTGTTGTCGGAGTGGCCAGCCAAGCAAACATCCTGGCCAACGGCTACCAGATACCCGTGGACGAAGATTATTAAGTCGCACTGAGCAAAACGCTGTCGAATGGCTAGCGTTCCTAACAGCCATTAGGCAAATGAGCCAAGCAACAAAAAAGCCCCCTCAGATGAGGTGGCTTTTAACATTGTCGTCTTTAGGCAAAAAAATAGCGCCTTCAGAAACTTTTCCGAGAACGCTGCGCTATCTTAGCACTCAGAAGACCGTCTTGTCAATAGTTTGTGTCTAGATTGAAATAATACCCCAGGTTTAGGCCAACCCATGAGATCAACCGGCTACGGTATACTGTCCCAGCCCGCTGAGGGAGCCTTGCTAGCGGTTTAGTTCTATAGATAACCGGAGGTATTGCTATGGTTGAGGTTTTTGTTCTGGGAGGTGGCACCCCCACTCCCACTGAGTATCGGTTCGGCAGCGCCCACGCCCTGCGCATCGGCGACGAAGTGCTGATGTTTGACTGCGGCCCGGCGGCGACCCACAAACTGGTCAAGGCCGGTCTCTACCCAACCCAGGTGGACAACCTGTTCTTCACCCACCACCACTTTGACCACAACATAGATTACCCGTGTTTTCTGCTCTGCCGTTGGGATCAAGCCGCCGGCAAGGGCAACGAGCTGAACGTCTGGGGACCCAAGCTGACCGAGGAGATCACCCAGAAGGTTATCGGCGTGGGCGGAGCTTTCGAGTCCGACTGGCAGGCCCGCATTAACCACCCCTATAGCCAACAAGTCTTCGTGAACCGGGGCGGCACTCTGCCCCGCATACCACCCGCTCCCGTCGCCAAAGACATCGGCGTCGGCGAGGTGGCCTCGGGCAAGAACTGGACCGTCACATCGGCCGAGGCCATCCACGTACAACCGTACCTGGACTCGCTGGCCTACCGGGTGGACACCCCGGAGGGCAGTGTGGTCTTCACCGGCGACACCGAGCCCTGCGAGTCAGTCCGAGACCTGGCCCGCGACGCCGACATGATGGTCTGCATGTGTTGGGACGAGCAGTCAGTCATGGAAGGCAACAACGAAGCCAACGGCCAGTGCGGCACCACCGGTGCCGCGCGTTTAGCCCAAGAAGCCGGAGTCAAACAACTGGTCCTGGTCCACATGGGCCCCACCCTATCCAGAGACACACCCTTCGACCGCCACTTCGAAGAGATGACCCCCATGTACGACGGCAAAATCATCTTCTCCGAGGAGCTGATGCGCATAGAGGTTTAGGGCATAACCGGACCATGCTAAACTACCCCAATCATTTCCAATTTGACTAGATTGTTACTTACGACGGAGTTACAACATGCAAGCTGAAGTTAAGCACTTGACCATGGCCGACTTGGAAGCTGCTATTAGTGAAATACGGAAATCCCCGAAGAATGAGTCTGTACTGGACATGATTGTTAGTAGGCCGGAAGAAGATGGCCGTGAAATCATGACGCTGGCTGACTTGAATATAGAGTTAGGTCTGGTGGGCGACACCTGGCAGGACCGGCCCAGCTCCATCAGCGGCGATGGCAAGGCCCACCCGGACATGCAGATTACTATCATGAACTCCCGTGTCGCCCAATTGGTGGCCCAGGACAAAGAACGCTGGCCCCTGGCCGGTGACCAACTTTTCGCCGACCTCGACCTCAGCGCAGCGAACATGCCCCCCGGCAGTCGCATCGCTATAGGCTCGGCCATTCTGGAAGCCACTGACCAGCCCCACACCGGCTGTTCAAAATTCGCTGACCGGTTCGGCATCGACTCCCTGAAGTTCATCAGCTCCGCCGTTGGCAAGGAACTTCAATTGCGCGGCATCAACTGCAAGGTTGTTCAGAACGGCGAGATCAAACCCGGCGACGTTGTGAAGAAGCTCTAGGCGATTGATCGCACCAAATCAGTTCACGCCCCGGCAGAAGACCCAAAACCCGCAGCACTTAATCGAGGAGATACCTTGGCCACACTGATAGCACCCGACGCCGTAGCAATGGACAGCCAAAAGCTGGAACAGGTCAAACAGCTTTTCCAAAAGCAGATTGACGATGGCCAACACCCGGGAGCTGGACTGGCGGTGTACCGCTACGGGAACTTGGTGCTGGACATCCACGGCGGCAACGTGAGCGACAGCAAACCAGTGACCAGCGAGACCATGTTTGTGCTGATGTCTTCCACCAAGCCGCTGACCGCTTCCTGCCTCTACATGCTTAAAGAACGGGGCAAGATTTCCTACGACGATCCGGTGTCCAAACACTGGCCGGAGTTTGCTCAGTTTGGCAAGGAGACAGTAACCATTAACCACGTCCTGACCCACCGTGGTGGCTTCCCGAAGACTCCCGAGTCCCTACCACCGAGTGACTGGCCCGACTGGTCCAAAGTGGTCCACGCCATGGAGCAAGCGCCGACCATCTATACCCCCGGTGAGACCCTCGCCTACCATCCCATCAACTACGGCTGGGTCATTGGCGAGATCATCAGACGTGTCGATGGACGCAGTTTCACGGACTTCATCGCAGATGAACTGTCAGCGCCACTGGGAATGACAACTACTCACGTGGGTTTGCCGGCAGGCTTGGAAGACAAGGTCTCGCCGATGCACAAGATGGAAGACGACGCTGACCCCAGCGGTTACAGCGCTATCTTCAGCCAGTCCTCGGTGATTAAATCCATCGTCCCTGGCGCCGGCGGAGTCGCCACTGCCGGAGACCTGGCCCGGTTTTACGCCATGATGGAACGCAAGGGTTCGCTGGACGGAGCGACCATCATCAGCACCGAAACCACAGAAGAGGCTACCACCTTCCAGATTGAGGGAGTGGACAAGTCCACCGGCGCATTTGCACAGCGATCGCTGGGCCTGGCTCTGGCAGACGAACGCATGGGCAAGTCAACTGGTGATCCGCTGAAGACCTTTGGCCACGGCGGCGCAGGCACGTCCATCGGATGGGCCGACTTTGACTCGGGTCTGGCTGTTGGCTACATCACCAATGGCTTCCGGGGTACTGTCACCAACAACGCCCGGTTGGCCGCCGTATCCCAGGCCGTCCGCGACACCTGTATTTAACGCACATTAAACCTAAGGGTCCTGGTGTAATCAATGTCGAATTGTATAGGCGGAGCGCCCCGGAGCTGATAGCCCAAGGTTACGTCCACGATGGAAATATCTTCGCCTCGCGCTGAGAAAGCCTGCCGAACCTGACGACGCAGGATAATCGCCAAGGGGATGTCGTTCAGGCTGATGTGGCCAAAGGCGTCGTGCTCCACAGACACACCGGGCAGGTTCACCAATTCATCAACAGACAACTTCTCGGCGATGCCCTCCGCGATGACGGCGACTCCGTGCTCATGCCCCACGACCCGGCGCTTTAGGATGGCACCTTCCAGAACTTTGGATATCTGGTCCAGCCTCGGGCCGTCCTCGGAGAACTCCTCTGGAATCAGCGCCAGCGTGGCCCCAGCCGCATTCGCAATGCCCAGAGCCAGGTTACCAGCCTCCCGTCCCATGACAACGATGAAGTACCAGCGGTTGGTGGTGCGGGATTCTTCCATCAGATTAAACACCGCTTCGGTGCCAACCTGGCGCACGGTCTCAAACCCAAACGTTGGCTGCGTCCCCGGCAAAGGCAGGTCGTTGTCGATGGTCTTGGGCACGTGGGCAACCTTCAAACGACCACCAGCAGCCCGGGCAATCTCGGAGGCTCCATAGGCGGTGTCATCACCACAAATGGTCACCAGATAGTCGATGCCCAGCGCTTTGACACTATCCCCCGTCCGCTCCAGGTCCTCCGGGTTGCGGGCGGGGTTTGTGCGCGAGGTCCTGAGTATGGAACCACCTTGGGAGTGGATGCATGACACGTCAGATATCTCAAGTTGCCGAACCATGTCTGTCCGGCCCACGGCCAGGTGCTTGTACCCATCGAGTATTCCCATCACCGAAAGACCCGAGTTCACCGCCTCAATTACTGCGGCGCTGATGGCGCTGTTAATGCCAGGGGCTGGCCCGCCGCCAACTAGTATTCCTAATCGCCCCGACTTGCTTCCAGTGGTACTCATAGTTATGTCACCTTGTTTGTGTCGGGTTAATTTTCGGTCATTCCCGTCGGTAAATCTCAGTCGTCCATTGTCTAATCCGATGCCAGAGGCACCTGTAGCGATGCGTCCACTAGATGGACCAGCCTCAGAGCGGACATTTCTAGTCCATCACAAACACGCACTTTCCGGTCTTTGCGCCGTCGAATTCTTTGAATGCTTCCACCGCCTGATCCAACCGATAGCGGTGAGTGATGAGCTTATCCAACGGCGCTTTGGTGTCGACAAAGAAACGTTCTATCTCGATCAACTCGGCTTTGCTGAACGTCCATGAGCCGAAGATAGTTGCCACCTTGAAAATGACATCGGCATTGAAATCGATTTCTGCCGCACCGCCGATGCCCACATAGCAGCAGCGACCAAACGGCCGCAGACTTTTCAGGGCTTGCTGCCTGGCCAGGGGATTGCCTGAAGTCTCCAGAGTGGCCGTAGCGCCCAAACCACCGGTCAATTCACGAACCGCTTCCACCGTATCAACTTCTTGTCCGTTAATCACATGGTCCGCGCCTAATTCCTTGGCCAGCGCCAACCGCTCCGGGACCACATCAACAGCAATGACCTTTGCACCCATGGCCTTAGCCGACAACGTTCCACTTGCGCCTACTGGACCCTGTCCAAAAACCACCACAGTGTCCCGACCGGAAATTTCCATTTTCTTGAGACCGTTCCAGGCGGTGCCGGTGCCGCAAGATATGGCCGCACCTTCTTCAAAAGACAATTCGTCATCCAATAACACGAGGCTTCGGGATGGCACTACGATGTAGTCAGCATTGGCCCCGTGGCCAGTTCCGCCGCCAAAGGTAATACGCCCCTGAGGGCATAATTGTTCGTAGCCCATGGAACAGTTCTCGCAGACTCCGCAGCCGGCGTAGTGGTGGCAGATCACCCGATCCCCAACCTTGATTCCGGGAGGGGCACCTGGCGAAAGTTCCTCAACGACACCACAGGGTTCGTGGCCAGTAATCATGTCCGTTGGCTCTGAACCCCTATATCGGTGCAGGTCGGTTCCGCAAAGACCAGACGCTTTAACCTTTAGCACTGCCTCTCCCGGACCGGCCTGGGGGTTTGGAAACTCTCTGATTTCAGCCTGTCTATTTCCCGGAAAGGTCACTCCACGCATGTGTTATCTCCTGAAATGTCTGTTCGGAACAGTTTACAGTTTCGCCCGAACCCACGCATTTCTGGGATACTACCCAACTGTGAGCAAGCTTAAGTTGAAAACCGCCGTAGTCATCGTTTCGATAACTGTTTTCCTGATAGCTGCTTGCGGTGACTCAGCAACGCCGCCACCCGGAATAGTCGAGGCGACCTCTCCGGCCATAGCTGCAACAAAAGATACCGATACCAAGAGCACCGACATCGATTCGAATGGAGCTAACGTTGTTGCCGTATCCCTCTCAGGAAATCCTGGGAGTTACTCGGTTTCGGTGACGGTGGACAGTCCTGATATCAGGTGCGAGTCGTTCGCAGATTGGTGGGATGTAGTTTCAGAGGATGGTGAACTGCTCATCCGTCGCGTATTGCTGCACAGCCACGATGACGAGCAGCCGTTCACCCGCTCCGGCGGCCCGTACAACGTCCAGCCCACCGACATTCTAATTATTCGCGCCCACATGAGCGGTGCCGGCTACGGTGGGCAGGTCATGCAGGGAACGGCTGCTGGTGGGTTCGCCAAGGCTGACGTTCCGCTTGGTTTTGCCGCCAGCCTGGAAACACTCTCCCCATTGCCAAGCAGTTGCGCGTTCTGAGGAATTCTTGCAGAAAGCAGTTCCTCATCTCTAACCCCTGGCGGCAGTATTCACCTGATCCCCCGGGCCTTGGCAGTCAAAGGCACAGTCTCGGCCTAAAGGGCTAAGTTATGGCGAAACCTATTGCTCTTCCGGACTGAAGGTGTAGCACCAACATTCACCTTCGAGGACAATCTCGCTGGTCTGACGTTTAATGGTCATCTTTAGCTTCGTCACCGGCTTGGTGGCGTGGACCTCCAGCACTTCGGCTTCGGCGGTGATTGTGTCGCCAACGAAAACTGGCGCGATAAACTTTAGGTCCTGGCTCATGAACACCGTGCCCGGTCCGGGCATGTCCATGGCCACCAGGGCGTTTAGCAGCCCCGACGTCAGTCCACCCTGTACCACCAGGGCTTTAAACTTGGTCTTGGCAGCGAATGATTCATCAAAATGCAGCGGGTTATAGTCGCCTGTGATTTCGGCGTAGGTCTTCACAAAGTCATAGGTCAGTGTGTTCTCGCGGGAGGCCTTCTGGCCCACTTTTAATTCCATCATTAATTTTTGGCCGCTTCCTATTTCTCAGATGGGTACAAATCCAGTGGTAATTCTACCAACATTCTCGTTTTGAAGACCCGTGGGAACGCCCACCGCCAATCTGCGATAATGGCGCAATGAAGCAAAAGCCCATTGAAGACCGTTTCCGCAACGCACGCAACGACCCATCACTGGTGGTCATAGAAGGCTTCCACCCATTGAAACACGCCGTCCGCTTTGGTGCGGAGTTGCTGGAGGTGGTCAGCCCCAATCTTGAAGACCTAGCTGCGCTGCAGGCCGAATATGCGCCCGACATCACAAACGCGATTGATGGCCGCGTTGCTGCCATTCCTGATGAGGTGTTCGCCAGGCTTGGCCCGGTCACACCGCCCACCGGAGTGATGGCCATTGCCCGGCGTCCAAACGTAGATCTGGCCAAGCTGTTGGCCGACCCGAACCCGGTGCCGGTGGTGCTGTTGGAGAACCCACGGAACCTGTTCAACATCGGTGCGGCCGTACGTGCCGCCGCTGCTGCTGGGGCCGCCGGAGTGGTGAACACCGGAAACCTGGACCCATGGAAACCCGCCGCGCTGACCAGTGGTGTGGGCCTGCAATTCGCCATGCCAGTGGCCCAGTCCGATTACCTACCCAAGTGTGACCGCCCCCTGGTGGCTGTGGACTTGGGCGGAGAAACCCTGCCAGACTTCCACCTGCCGGACCGGGCACTGCTGGCCTTCGGCACCGAAAGACAAGGTCTCAGCCAGAAACTATTGGACGTAGCCGACTACCGGGTGTCGATCCCCATGGAGAATGGCGTTTCCAGCCTGAACCTGGCCTGCTCAGTGGCGGTGATTCTCTATCATTGGAAAATGGGTCAGTAAGACTTACGGGCGAACCTACAACTTGGACATTTATTGGAAGATGGGGCAATAGGTCTTATTGGCGGAACTACAACCTGCGAAAATATGGAGCGACGATGAGTACGAGAGACTTGATTGGCTACGGCGCAAATCCCCCGGCGGTCAAATGGCCCAACGGAGCTAGAATCGCAATCTCGGTTGTGGTCAATTACGAAGAAGGGTCTGAGTATTCAACCCTAGACGGTGACCCCAGACAGGAAACCGGTGGCGAGTCGCCGTCCCCAATGGCCCCAGGAGAACGTGACCTGGCCAATGAGTCTTTTTACGAGTACGGCAGTCGCGTTGGTGTCTGGCGGTTGATGCGGGTATTGGAAAAGCACAACATCAATGCGACTTTCTTCGCCTGTGCCCTTGCCCTAGAACGGAACCCAGAGGTTGGCCTGGAGATTGTCCGTTTGGGTCACGAGGTGATGGGCCACGGCAACCGTTGGGAAGAGTATTACAAGATGGACCGGGACTCAGAAAGGGAAGCGATCCGGCAGGCGGTAGAGTCCATGATCAAGACCACCGGACAGCGCCCCATCGGCTGGTACACCCGCTACGGACCCAGCCTAAACACTCGAGAACTGGTGGTTGAAGAGGGCGGGTTCGAGTACGATTGCAACGCCTACAACGACGACCTGCCCTATTACACCCAGGTGCACGACAAGCCCTGGCTGGTGGTGCCTTATTCGCTGGAGGTCAACGACTTCAAATTCTGGCGGGGTGAGTTGATTACCCCCAACGACTTCTTTGAAGCGGCTAAGTCCTGCTTCGACATGCTCTATGAAGAAGGCGAAACCCATCCCAAGATGATGTCAGTGGGTCTCCACTGCCGCATCATTGGCAAGCCGTCCCGGGCTTACGCTCTGGACCAGTTCCTGAAATATGCTTCGGAAAAATCCGGTGTCTGGTTTGCCCGGCGTGATGAGATTGCCCGTTGGTGGAAGGAACAGTACCCAGCCTAATCACTAAGACTGATTCTAGAAAAATAACTGGGATGAAAATTGAACGAGTTCGCATTGGCCAGGGTTATTCACGTGATCGCAGTGGTGTTCTGGATCGGTGGAATGGCCATGGTTACCACCGTGCTGATACCGACTTTAAGGAAATATCGGTCAGGCGTGGATGCAGTGGAGCTCTTCGAAGCGTTGGAAAATAAGTTTGCCAGGCAGGCAAAGTTCGTTATTCTCATCGCCGGTGCGTAGGGCTTCTACATGCTTGACTACATCGACGCTTGGGGCCGATATTCCGAACCCCGGTTCTGGTGGCTCCACGCCATGACCATGGTGTGGGCGTTGTTCATGTTTGTGCTCTTTATCGCAGCCTAACATCGCCTGTTCGAAAAATACGCCGAGACAAAGCCCGCGAAGACATTCTTATTCGTGCAGATCTTTCATATGGTCATGCTCACATTGAGCTTGCTGACCATTGCCAGCGCGGTGACTGGGAGCCACGGCTGGTTTCCCATATAATCTCGCTTAACTAGGTTCCAAGGAGATTTTTTGATAAAACTAACGGACGAGATGCGGGAGCTGGTAAGCAATTCTCGGTTCAGTGGCAACCCCTGCGTCATCGCCACTTCCGCCACTGACGGCACACCCGATTGCGCCTACATCGGCACCATGCTGGCGACCTACGATACAACGTTCATCTACCGCGACCGCAGCGGCCGCCTGCCATCCGATAACATCGAAGAAAACCTGCGAGTGGTGATGCTATTTCGCCACGCCCAACAACAGACAGGCTGGAAGTTTCGCTGTACGTCCTACGTTCACCGACAGGGCCCGGTCTACGAGGATGGCATCAAGCGCCTGACCGATGCCGGTCTGATCACCGACCCGGAGATCAAGTCCGCCATCGTCGTGTTGGACGTTCACCAGGTGCTGACCCTCTTCGGAGAGGTGCTGCAAGAGCGCGAACCGCCCATCGGCTGGTAGGGTTCAGATTGTAGGCTTCGGGTTGCTAGGCTTCAGGTTGCCGGGCTTCGGCTAGTCTGTAAAGTTAGGCTTACGCTTCTCTAAGAAGGCTGACATGCCCTCGTGGGGGGCTGGGGTGTTGAAGATGCGGGAGAACTCGGCAATGGTGAACTTCGCCGAATCTTCTTCGCCCAGTTCCAACCACTTGGCGACAATGTCCTTCTGAGATGCCAGCACGTCCCGGCTCATCCCCAAGAACTGGTTTGCCGTCTCATGGGCCGTTTTCATCAGGG